>Ga0209512_1000121_pt1 | contig 172481 bp, 176 predicted proteins | sample frozenSSSSmetaG_FD_184142 | JGI IMG/M metagenome (GOLD analysis project Ga0209512, IMG submission 184142) | Glacier valley bacterial and archeal communities from Borup Fiord, Nunavut, Canada, to study Microbial Dark Matter (Phase II) -... | ecosystem: Environmental > Aquatic > Freshwater > Ice... | reverse complement strand
AACAGCTAGAGTTATAGTAGAAAATCCAAGGCTTCACCGCTAAATGGCATTTTGGTGAGGCGACGCATTTTCGCTTCCGCGACGCATTTCGCTTCCTCCGACTCTGAGCGGAGCTCAGGTTTGGTTCCGACGATTAGTAGTACAATTGTCAATAATAACAAAACTAGGGTACAAACTTGCGAACAAGGAGATTTGTCTATCTATCGCTCAATGCTTCGTCCTGTCTTCCAGTCCTGTCTGTGGAATGTCTATTTTACAATGAAAAACCTAGACCCGAGATGCTGCTAGCAGAACAATACCAAAATGCAAAGAGAGAAAACAAAGACCAAGCAAAAGAAAATCAGAAGATCCACGCAAGAAATCTATTTCGATCCATCGTATTCTCAAACGCCTCCATGAACATGTCGACTGCATCCATCATCTCCGTTGCCGCAAGGATATGACGCTTTGTCCCAAAACCAATTCGTCGGGGGGACAGAGTATGTTTGTCCCAAGGGAAACTCGACTCGTATTCAGTGAATTTAACTCGAGTAGATCTGATGTCGATATTCGAAGATGGATAGCCTGTCTCGACGGCTGACGGGCTCGGCGACTATCTCGTCTTCTTATAGTAGACATGGCAGCTGCTGCAACAGGAGTGGTAGCATTCCGGGCATGACTTGTTGAGAGCATACGTCATCCCGGCGGCATTGCAGTCGCAGCATTTCCACAGAACAACGCTCCCGCGAGATTGAATGCCATCGTTGGCTGACGACGAGAAGAGGGCGTCGATGCCGGATGATGATGGAGCGGAGTTGCAGTATTTGATGCAGTGCCCCATTGAGTGGTGATGCTGCATCATCGATGGCATGGAAACACTGCTCGTCATATCGACAAGAGATTTGGAGGTAGATGGTTCTGAAGTGGCTTCGATGTCGGCCATGTTTGTTTGCTGAATGAATTGCATATTGTATATATTGTAGAGATTGAAGATGAACCGCTGAGATGAGGCCAGGACGATGTTCTCGTTTGAGATAGATGTAGATTGAACGATTAAATGGGGATGTTTAGCTGTTCTAGAAGGGATGTTCTTTGGGAGAATGTGCAGATGATATAGGAAGGAAATATATGTGACAATGGCTATGCAAAGTCTCGTTGCAAGCCATTCGCCCGTCCATTGTATGCAAACTAATGAGAAAGGTACTCACCGAGACGTTCGCCTCCTCATCCGTGCCTGTGTGCCCAAAATCAGAGGGTTCAAGGCACTCCTGCAAAAGATTATTGCAATATGAAACGAATGACACCTAAAACACTTGTAGGAAGATTTGCCCAAAGGGCACTTTTGGAGGCGCAGACATATGTAGAGAAGGGCGAGGCGGTTGACCTTCTTTAGCGCTGCCCAGAGTTGTGTGCAGTGCATCTACTGCTCGGAGAGGAAGCAAGACAGAAGACAAGACCAAACATACTCCGGTTCATCAGGTCGATGCCCGAAAGCAACCCAGGCAGACCTAACATTAGCTACAGTTGCTCGGCCACACTTGCAGCCTTATATTTGGATGAAGTCACGTTCGCTGATACTCAAGAGTCAAGAGCACATCGGTGAGCCAACTGTGAAAAGGCTCCTCCGCGACTTGGAAGCAGGTTTGAAAATGGAACTTGGAAATTCACCGCCTTTTGTATGCATTCGCTCAACAAGGCTGTTACAATTGCTGCGGAATATGTGGCACACCCTCTTATTTCATCCTTCCATGTTGGAAAGTGCAAGCAAAATGCTCCGCGCGGCAGCGCAGAACCAGAGGTGCGATGACTCGATGAGGCTCAACTCCCAAGTAGTCTCTGAGGCTCTGTGTTAAGCTCATGATTGGATGCGCGAATTGGCGAATCCGTGCCTTACATCCAGGGCGCACTACCCGCAAGGCTCTCTATGGCTTTGCGCGACTCCTTACCCGGCGCTGATGATCGGCAACGACATTGTTAGCCCGTGACTAACCAGGATGATATTAGTGAATAGCACAGCCCTTGCTCGGTGACCAGAAACATGGTAATTCCAGAGCCGTTTGTGCTAAATAGTGCAAAGATTCCTCATCATTTTTCCAGGCAGCGGGCGGCGGGCTGTCTCGGCGGTGCCATATGAGGGCCCGTGAAAAATCGTGTGAGCCTCATGATGGCCTCAGTACTCCTAAGACTCTGTGATGGGGCAATCCACCAGGCAGGTCTTCCGTAAGGGCTTTCGCGTTGGCCTCAACAATCCGGAATTATTCTGGTGTATTTGAAGTGTCGAGAGACATGGACTCGGCGTCTATTATGCATGCCCTCGTAGGCGAATGCCGAACCATGTCGTTGCCATACCTAAATGCTGCATGTTGTACAAGGCTGCAGCCATACACGGTACATGTATTTACCTCCGCCTGGAGCATGTATTGTGTAGGCATTCACTCTCCATCAAGCCGAACTCCCACAGCAATCCTGAAGACGATGAGGCCTGATAACCAATCAAATCAAATATATTCCTCCACCGTTTGACCCTGAGCAGGCCGTGATGCTCCATGGCGGCATAGATGCTTTAATGCCGAAGTACGTGGTACCGAAGTCATTCGCTCACTGGCTGGACAATCCTACGCACTATGATGGGTGAATAAGCCGAAGGACTTGCTGAATCCAATGTATCTTTTGCTTAAAGGAATTGTAACCAAGCACGTGATACAACGGTAGCACGTGATGAAAATCTTAGATTTGACCCAAAGTACTCCAAAAATTCCAGAAAACTTCAAAAACACGCAAATAATCAATATGCCTTCAACTCGCAGGATAAATTTGATCCAAAGTGCTCCAAAAACTTCTAAGGCACTCCAAAAACGTCAATGATCAATGCGTCGCCTTCAAGTTGCAGGATAAATTCAATCAAAACAACGATATCTCATACTCCAAACAAAATCCGCCTAATATGCTCTGGAAAAGATGTATTCTGTATTCATCCATTAGAAAAAACTATCAAAAATGCAGAGCAAGCTTCTCACAATATAGAGAGCCCGAAACAAAGGCTTAAAGAGCCGGTGGTTGATGCATGGATGATTCCATGCATGAACACAAAGATTCTCCCAGATTCTCATATTCCTGGGAATCCTCCGGTGCCTCCGCCTAGGCCAGTAAATCATTCATCCAACATATGCGTGATACTGCCGGATTCTTGACAGCTGTGCTGGTTATGGTCTGCTTTTACACATTAGCATCTGCAGCCTTTGATAATGAAGATTTGCCAAAACTCGGAATGACCTACATCTCTACTTCTTCGGAAGCATTTGAGTGCTGCAACATGAATCGAATCTGTGAAAGCAGGTCGTGCATGTGTCGTTATTGGCAGAGAGGTATGGCCCGGCCTTTTCGACGCAGTTCCCGCAGAACCACACTTGTATCCATCGTTGAAGCCTGGGGTAGCCGCAACCTTTGCAGTCGTTCGCCTGTGACGAATTCTTGGTGCCGCATCCTCCGCATCTCCATGCCATCGTGAACTGTGTTGGTAGATTGATGTGAAAGACTCGACGAATAAAATGATGGCACAATAGTAGATGAAGATATCCTTAGCAAGAGAGGAAAGAAAGCGTCTGGATGCTCATAAAAAAACACAGGAAGCATGCCATAATATATCTACCATGAGAAGACTAGAAATCCAGAAGGCAAACAAAATCCAATGACTGGTCCTTCACCGAAGCATTGGGATTGAATCTGAAGTTGTCAACAGATGCCCAACCAAAGTGTACGCGGATTGCTTCCTGACAATTCTGGGCGTGAGCATTTCTGGAACTGCCTGGACAGAACTACTCAGGCTCAAAGACCAAGCCATTGTGCTATTCATCAGTAACTTCACACCGACGGAAGTACCTTACATTTGCTAATAGGGCGACCAAGAAGTCGTTCTATTCCTCGCAATGTCCCAATCATCTTGATAATTTGTGAACAGCATGCTGTTGGCATATGCTCCGCCTCTATTGCAAGGCGAGTAAAAAGATGGTGGCAAAATTTCACCGACAGAATTGAAGAAAGAAGTGGCAGGTATGAAATTGTGGGCAGGATACCAGGTGTAAACCGTGAAACCAGAACAATAAGGCCACCGAGAAATAGAAATAGCCACTGGCAATTTCGGGAAAGGAACATGCATATTCGCCCTAATCTGCCAGATTGACCGAAACTGACTGGAACTGAGATGGGCCGGTACTTCACGAACAGGTATGCCAGATAGCCCTGTATAGTTGTCTAGAGCAAAATAATCTTGTTTCAATGTCCCAAACAGTCAAGGCGCAGAACATCAGAACAATTGTACCCCGAAATCGGCCATTCGAATGCATCGGGGCAAGAGTCCCGCAGGAGGGAGGAGATGGAGACGTTGAGATTCGAAGGCTGTGCAAAAACATATTGACTTCAACAATCCTTGTTTCCCCCTCACACCGACGAAGGAAAGCCTCCAGTGGACGATAGAAGCCATAAGGCTCCGCAAATCGGCCAGAGTTCTTGACTGTAATCGGGTAGGTATATACGACTCTGCGGTGAACAGAGGTAGAGTACGAGCCCCCGTGGCTTAGCTTGGTTCGGTGACAGCCTTGCGTGACTTGTTTGACGCTCATTTGAACTGTCAAAGGATCTCTCTGAGTCAAAACTGCCTGCGTTGGTTGAGGAAAGATCTTATGCTATAGCAGATGACATGTCTGGTGATGAGATATGAGATGCAGGATTAAAATTCAAGTTGGAAGTAAGACCTCAGGCTTTTGGAATCAAGCAAAGATAGTTATGCCAATCCATTTAACAGCCTTGCGGAGCGCCTTGACATGTCAAGCAACTCGCGGCTATGCACCAATGTAATTTCGCTTGCAAAGACATCGAGAATACCCTCCAAAACATAGAGAATGACGTTGCCAAATTCAAAAGTCAATGTCAATTCGATAGCTTTGAATCCGTGTGAACTTCAAGTCAACAAAGATCACGACATCGCGGATGCATATCCAAAAGATGAGGGATAGACTGCCTGCCAAATAGTTGGCGGGGCCAGAGATCAGTAGGTCAATTTCCGTGAATCTGGATACAAGTGAAGATTCATGTAAAGGGAAAGCTAGCTACAAGATCTTGACTCTTATTCTGAGCTCTGGATTTGTGTGGGACTTTTGATGTAGACGCGACTGCTCATTCTTGATTCTGCTCCTATGGCTTTTCGTCTCCCACACGAATCTCGGATCTCGAAATCGTAGCGGTTTTGCAATCCAGCGGCTTGCACCGAGTAAAAGTATCATTAATGATACGCTTTGCACTGTTCGGTTTCTTGCTATTTTTCTCTGTTGGCATCACTTGCGCCCTAGCTGAATTTGGGTTTTTGTGTCTCAGCCCCGGGGCTGAGACACAACCCAAATTCAGCTAGCTTCAGTTCCGTGGGTTGTCTTTTCATCCGGGCCGGCGCTTGCAAAGCCAACATTAAATTGTCTCCTTTACTGTCTTGAAAGCTTCATCTCCTTCAAGAAAAGTCCGAGCCTGCTGAATCCATGCAAGTGCATCATATTCTCCTGCATCATACTGTGCACCGCGAGAAGTCGCCAGTTTGAGTTTCATGTCTTGAATGTACATTGCCCAGGCCTTTTGAGAACCAGATATACATACGCTCTCTGCAATCCACACGCGCCTCTCTATAGTCATCACCAAATATACTATCTGATAGAGACGCCTAAACAGCACCTTCTAAATGGCAAACCGTGCAGATGCAATCATAGGACCTCCTCAGCATCAGTTTTCCTTCCTGCACGTCATGGAATGCAATCACTGGACCAAGCATAGGGATTACGTTGAATCCCTAAATTGCATCCTGACTCGTTTTGAGCCGAGTCATCGACGGTGGTTTGTCGACGCAAACCGTACATAGATGGAGATGAGCAATTCGGGACGCCAGTGGAAGTGATGCGAGCATGGCAGTGAAGCTCGTGCAAAGTATTCAACTAGTTTGAATGGGAAAGGGCAGATGAACGAGTTTGGGAAGCAGAAGGGTTGTCTGAGCTGCTCATTGTCGATTTCGATTGCGACTGCGACCGCCATATCTTCAGACGAACCTTCCTCCGCAACACTGCTTGGCGTCGCCTGCTACTTGCTGAGGAATTGGATAAAGGATATTAATTTTTATGCTCATATGTTCCCAACAATGGTTGTTTAGCTGAATTACCAAATTGTCCTGTCCTTCCATGTTCTTGATAGCTTTCGATTGGTTGGCATATGGCGTCCCAGGGGTGGCTTTCAGAATGGAGATGGGGGGGTTCGATTGAACGTGTATTACGCCATAATGGAGCACGATCTGTATAGTTCATCATGAGATGGCGAGCTGAAAGATAAGAATCGTGGGGTTAAGTTTCACCATCCCATGTGGAAGAGCTGTCAATGTCGTGGTGGTGGAGCAGTGTTGTGGCGAATTTGGCGCTGTGGCTTGAGGGTTATGCACACTAATCACAAAGTGTGATAGTACAGAGCATTGAAGAGGGTGGGCGTTCATGATTCTCCAACAATGCTATGAGACGGATTGTACTTACTAGTATGGAGGGGACATCTCGATTCAGATCCACGTACCTTGTGGTTGCATCCTTTACGCGGGAAGTGCAGATGGCCGCTGGTATGGTGAGATAGATTATGGACATGCGGCGGGTATGTGCGCGGGAAGGAGGTGCGCCCGCATGCGATCACCACCAACATACATACATACATTATGACAGCTTGAACCGTTGCAGTCCTCTTGGTGTTGGCAATGGAAAATACGGCACGAAATGCGCCATCAGTCTGGATCAAGATATTTATCACACACACTTTGCAACTTGAAAGGTGTGCAGACCTGCAATGTTTGATGCAGACGGTCTCTTCAGGAAATAGCCAGCTCCTTTCTGGGAAATGGTCGGCTGCAGGAATCATTTCTGTTGAAGGGGTGTGCGCCACATAGTTAATATAAGAGACATCTAGCCTCAGAAGAATCCAACCCTCGTAGAGCATCCACAGAGTTTTTAGCCCTTTGTACGTGCCGCTTCCATCCTGAGTTATGCCTCTCTTCGATCTATTGCCTTCTACCACCAGGACTTTGCAGAGCTCAAGGCAGCACGGTGACATTACGTGATGCAACGAGTTGAAATGAGAGAGCTTGCTCTCACCGCTCATTCCTAGCAATGGGACGCGAGCGGACGTGCAACCAGGCCTCCAGTATGCAGAGCCATGCAAACCATAACGCAATATCAAAGAAATCAGCCAATATTCCGAGCACATTTGAGCCTCAGCCATGGCTCCTTCGGTGCTGGCACATGTACACGAGATCAGCATTGCACTGAACCTGAAGTAATCTCTTTCCAAAAGCTCACTGGGGAAAGTTCAGAGACTGAATGTGAATAGAATTTGCTTATCATTTGACCCGTGATGAGGCAACCAAAGACCAGGGTGCACAGAGCCTTACCCCTATTTTCCTTGCGCCCGACTTCGAGCTGGCACCAGCTGCGACTCCTCGAGGAGTCAAGAATGGCATCCTTAGGGCCATACCTCGAAGTACTGGTCGCCCCTTTTGCTTCGAAGATCTGACGTTGAGACTCGACGCGGTCCGACAGTACCCACTGCAGCGGAGAACAGAAGGCTGAGCAGATAGATCATGTCATCGGGAAGCCGGGTTCCAGTGGACCAACAACACCACATTGGATATCGCGCTCGTAGGCGTCGACGGTGATGCCAACAGAGTACTCGTGGATAAGTCAGCCCCGCAAATAGGAGCGGTGAGAAGTGATTGAACAGAGGGCGCCTGAGATCGTGGCACTATACAAATTGCTGCCTTGAGGTCGGTTCCAAAAGGTCGTCTCGGTGGTTCTTGTTGTGCGTACCTATTCACAATCTGGTGTCCTCGCTGGCGTCTGCCCCTCGAACTCCGTCTTGCGCTGTTCAATGTCTATAACCACCTCTGCTACAGATGAAGTCTCGGAGTAATTCGGCCATCGACAACAAACATGGCCAGTTAAATTTTTCGATGGTATCTGTGCCGGTCTGCCTCACATTTAGTGTACTCGTTTCATCTCATGGCGAACATCCTCAGCGAATCAACCATCAGACCCTGTACACTGTGAGCCCGACATGGGCACTTCCCTCCCGCCGCTAATGATCGTCCCACGTATCGAGGGCTGTTTGGATGTTTTTGAATCCAGTGCCATATGCCGTCTGGAAGTTGGGCTTCTGAAGCCTGTACGCTCGGTTTCCAACTGGCGGGAAATTACTTGCTGTGGCAGTACATAGTCTATGACTATCAGCCAGATGGCGCTCTTAGAGGCTCTTTCGAAGAGATTGCGCAAGGAATCGCCAGGATATCATGGCTTCCCATCAGTGCAGCATACGATAGGGCATATCGAGCACAGCAGAGAAAGTCCCGTGGGTCTCAGCCCCTTTTGAGTCGCACAACACCTCTTCAAGGGCTTAAGAAGCTCAATATCTTCAACTTTCTTCTGGATAGGCGGACACTCGATATCACCACCAAACTCCACAGTGCTCTTTCTCTGAGCAATTCCAAACAAGAGAGACGGTCAAAATTATTCTCTTCTCGCCATCAGTATTACGCAAGGCGATTGTGAACTTCTGCGCTTCCGTGCTAGGACCATACTGCCGCTAGCCACTGTGCAAAGCTACGGTAGCAGACAACAATCTTCGGTACCCATCGTCTATTCGAGCTTTGATCATAAGTCCTCCTCTTGCTAATTCAACAGTGTGAGCCAAGCCTGCCCGGTTGTGCAGATTAGCATGGCTGCCAACTTGTGTTTGGACTCAATCACTGACGGTTGTCTCAGAATAATCATCCTGGAATTGACAAGAAGGCTTGTCCACTTCATTCATCTCCCAGACGCCGAAGACATCATCAACGATCGTCGACAGTCCGGTTTAGGTACGGAGAATGGCTCAACCATTGCTGGATACGATGTGGCAATGCCACGAATGCAAACGAGAAGTCGTAAGGGAAGTTTATCCGGATGCTTGTCCAGACTGTGGACACGAAAAATGCCATTGGTGCCCTGACCCGTGCCCCGACCCGTACCCTGAGCCACATCCACCGGCTGAGGTTGCTCATCTTATGATCGGCATGACGACAGGCTACAGAAAGACCCCAAAGATGATCACTGCACCTTTGTCATCAATGTGGTGACGCTGCCAATGCGGCAATGAATTAGTCAAGTCTCTCAACCAGAATGACTGCCCATATTGTAGGCATGAGAAGTGTTCGTGTTGAGGCGACCCTCACCCGACATTGTGGGCAGCAGTCGACCCGGTGATCAGCATGGCAACATGGGCCAACATATGAAGACTCCACGAAGAGATTTAAGGACTGCCGACGTGGTCAGCCTAAGCGTTAAGACTTCCGATAACCATGATGCATGAGGATCCGCCCTGCCGACATCAACATCTCGGCCTTGCATTGGAAAGTTATTTGCCGCGTCGATTGCTGTCATATCGATCGGCATTGTATCTTGCTCAGCCATGCAGACACGCACTGACATTTGGCATGTGGATCTTATTGTTCCGAGGACGAGCTGGACTTGAATTCGGGCTTGGGTTCTTTATCATCAAGTCAAGCTGTCATCGTCGTTCTTCTTGTGGATATTGCGCTGGGTGGCTGGCATGTCAAGGCATCTTGGGAGAAGATACAATGCGTTCGGAGATGCATGCAATGCTCAAGTACCAAGGATCCTGACAAGCTCAGCCCGCCGTGGTGGGAGAAATGGAGGTGTGCCATCACTGTCTTAGGGTTGGTGTTGATGATTCCTTTCCTTCCTTCCTGGCGCCTATTTTGTTTGTTGTATGTTGTCCTGAAGATGGGCCAAGAAGTTATCGATCAGAGATGGAGCCATCAAGCGCATTCTGGTAGCAAAGAGATGTTGTTTACCGCTTCGCCTCTGGTCTGAACATCAAGGTCACGTGTGTTGTTTCTGGCGGGAGGCTTGCGGGCTGGTGGAGGCCGCTCATCTGGTCTACTTATATGTATGCAGCAGCCTTGCATTAACATGGTCGTTGTTCATACCGCATTTCTTCCTGCTTCACAGTGACTGGTTGCCCTGGCGAGAGATGTGGATGTGGTGTAATGAATGGTGCAGAAGAAGTCGCTGATGTGAATGGCGGTGCGGTCGAAAGCGGGAAGAGTCGCCGATCACGACTGTCCATTCCCACCTTGGCTAGGGGCAAACTCATTTCCGACGTCTTCGCATCGAAGAGGCTATATCAGAAGTCTGATATAAATTAGTCAACTTCAACTGAAGATATCGGAAGGACTGTAGTAAGCGTGCTGCTCATCTGGAATTGCAAGTTCAAGCACTCATCTTTGCTGAAGGAACCGCCGTTGTCGAGAAGCAAGTGAAGCATGATGAATCGGGTATACTCCATTGAAGACAGAATCAGGCAGGCCATGGTTCATGAGAAGATCTGCTAGGGCCCCGCACATTGCCGGCCTGAGACCCCATGGGAACAGTCAAATATAACCTCAAGTATTGGTCTATGAAACATCCTGCCAGAGATAATTCGTAATTAGTTTGCCACCTTTGCCACCATTTTCCATGACATCTATTAAGAGAAGAAGCTTTACTACGATTCTGTGGCTTAGCATTTGTATGCGTTGTCTCTAGACTCTCGCCATCGCGGCTATTATGAATGCGGAAAATAGTGTGTATAATGTATTCCCCCTTTTCATAAGAAGAACTACCAAAATGAGCGATAATGTCCATGCAAGCGGATACATTTTACCAATACTATGCGATACTGACGGATACCTGCTATCCAATTCCTTGGTCAACGGAATCAACAAACAAGATCTCTCTCTAAAATAACCAAATGGTTATAGAGACTTTACTTCATATTATCTAATTGCCGTTCAGCTGCTATGCATATGTACTGTTTCAGCTCAGGTTTCACTTCGTTATATTGGCGGATGCTTCGCTTTGGGTAGTCAGTCCAAACTTCCACGTTTTCATGCAGTGCGTCAATTGAAAAGCTGTGGATTCAAAATGTCCTTGTTCACAATACACAACATCCAGGAAAAAAAAGATGGGAAGTTAGGCTCGTGTTTGACAGCTTTGGGCACGTTAAAGGAATCTTACTTGCAGCAGGAAGGTCAGCGACAAGCCTCGACAGCCATTCGGATCAAGTTATCATGAAAATGTGTCGCAGCTGGGCAACTCTTCTTCGGGCAATCGTAACAATGCATTTTCAAGAATACATGGAAACATATATCCTGACATCTGCAAAATACATGCACAAAGACGATTTGAGTTCGTAAGCTCGTATTAGCACCTGTGTCTATTCAGGTGGCTGTCGTCCCAGAGTAGCCAAATTCACTCCTACAGCCATTGCGCCCGCTCAAATATGGTATCTTATGCACACAGTTTATGTGGCCCTGAATCCAAACTCCCGCTGAAAATCCATCATTAACATCAAATGCAACCAGTCTGGTGTTTTCAATGGGCATTTCTCGGTATGCCCTCCGCGGTTATCGCAGGCTTCACAGCCCTCATCTCCAAAGGAATCGACATGATATCCTTTCGATTTTCATGCCGTCCAGATATCGGACGAGGTTTTCGCATGTCCCGTTCCGAAATAAACCCGACATCAACCTGGAGTTGTTCCACCCAGCGGCCAGCCTCGAATTGCGACTCATCACTTTCGTGGTTACAGCACGGAGACCTCTTAATCGGCAGAAACCAATCAATAACATTATTTCCCATCACCGACTTCCAGTTTCCAGCTGCTCCAAGGTCCCAGGGGTTCCTTCCAATGCCCAACTGCAAAACGGCAAACGTTTTGGTTGCCTTCGCATCTCGTTCCGAGAGAAGCTCCAATTCGCGTCCCGGACCATCATGCTGAGGAACGGAGAGTATCGGTTCGGATACCCGAGAATCAATCTTCCTGATCTCATGCGCGGGGAGAGGCAGTGGATATGTTACATGCGGATAGTTTCCTTCTTTCGGAATGATGAACGTCGGCGGAACCAATACAGCTAATATCCAGGGACGACGCTTCTTGCTTAGGTTCTCGATTGTGGTGAGGTTTTCGAAGACGAACTGTAGAGAGCTACCGGCCATTCCAAGAGTAAATAACCCAAAAAACCCGCCAATGGCGAGTACAGCAACAAACTGATGCTGCCATTTTCCGGAAGGACTCGCAATCTGTTCACTGAGATATATTGCCATCACAACCACCACGAATATACAGTAAAGGCAAGCATACGCAACAAATTGCACGAAATACTTGAAGCTATTCTCCCCAATAACTCCTCCGACCCTGTTATATATCAGTTTACAGAATCATCCACGAAGACAAATGAGATGAAGCCATCGATGCACATACCACGGGCAGTAATGATCCATTTTGTAGACACATCTACCAACATCACTGCAATGGTGAGTACGATCAGGTTTCCAGTTGGCGCACGCACTGCACCACTTAGGCCTTCCATCCTGGGAGCAAACAAAGATCTTCTTCGAGAAAAATAGCTCGAGGCCAGGCGAGTCTGGATCTTCATCTCTAGTTATGCAGGTCTCTGAGGATGCATACTCGCGGCCAAAGTTATCGTTCTCTTTATCATTTGACATATCTCTCGATCGTGGCCGCGTTTTTTTATTTTGCTTATAGCTCTTCGCCGCTTTGCCCAACGGAAGGTAGCCCGGATCGAAGGTAACGACGTAAAGAAGTCGTATATAGGTAATCGTCATGAAAAGAATTAATATGAAATATATTGTGAGAAGCGCAGCTGTAATGCCAGCTCGTGGTATTGCGTCTTTCGGTTTCAAGAGATAGTTGACTACCACAATCATTGTCAGCGAGAGTTCTCAGCAAGGTGATTCAACCTTCCCACTTACCGCATAGTAGCGCTACAAAGACATATGTTGCATAGCCAACTGCAGCAGCCAGCATAGCTGGCACAATGCGTCCTACCCATCGGTTCACTGTCTTGGGATCGGGAGAGCCCATACTGATGCTTGAAGACCAACACAATTTGGGCAATGCTTAATGGTGGATACGGAATGATGGACAGTAGGTACTGAGGCTTATGCGACTCCAGACTTTGGAGGCCACACGATAGAATGGACATGCATCTCTGAGGGGGGCTGCATTTCTCAAAACGCGTTGATTCAGAACATCCTCAGTGAGACCTTGCTGCTTTGCATCAGCAGTGACGGTGTTCGATTCGGAACGGATAAACCTTTCACCGAAGTTCCTTGCAAACCAAACAACCTCCACACTCTATTCCCAAATTGACTGTCACTGTAATGCATTGGTTCGATTCATCGTGCTGAATGAACATAACGAACGATATATTTCTATATTGACCTATGGGAATAATGGGTTTCGAATGTCAACAATACCTCCAAAAATCTGTGACTGTCGCACTTACAATAACAATGCACAATCCTTGCTTCCAATTCAATACTCGCAGTCAATCTCCAACGATATCCTTGATGGTTTCCTCATCTCACCCCAATCATCTTGACAGTCGTTGTTGCAATCCTACGATCATCCTACATCTAAACATAAAGTCCACAATGCCGGAAATCCGTGAATCGGAGCAGGCAGTGAATGAGACGACGATCTCAACTTGCGAGGCGTCTCAAATCTTAGGACAACTTGATGGCTGAACTTCAACAAGCCGAGTTTTTGCTCCTTCATCAAGAGTGGGACGAACGTGGGGAAGCAGAGCAGAGAGCTAAGGATGAAGTTGGAAAAGTACGAGAGAGACTAAGGACGTCCTGGAGCATGAGATTCGCAATTCTCGAAATGAGTTGACTGAGGCTCTCAACGAGCGTGATGAAGCCCCAGACACGTGCAAGGATCTCGTGGCAAAAGCGAAGAGCGCCGAAGATGAGGTTCTAAAACTGAGGACTGAGGTCGATGGACTAAAGGCACAGCTCGAAGCCTTACAGCGAAAAGAAGAGAAAAATACGGATGAGTTGATCGTCAAGGAAGAGGAGCAAATCCGGCTGTTCCCCATGATCTTTAATCTTGGTGGTCACCTGGATGATCTCTTTTGGCTCGAGCAAAGTTACTACCTAATAAAAATGGTAAATGAATGACGATTATGAACAGAGAGGCGAAAAAATATTAGACCGTGAGAGAATAGAATAGGCAGAAGGTGATTATCGACAGCACAGTATTACAGCAGGAGTAGAATGAAATCGATTTTACGCTCTAGAAATATCACTCATATTTCCATATGTTTAGACCAGTCTACAAAATCAACGCCTTCGCAAATGACTTGGCCGAAGAACAGAGAGTCATAGGATGAGATGAATGGGCACATCAATGAGCGCGACAATGCAACTAAAGAGGTGACAAAGTTCAGAGATTTAGCAAGAAGGACATTGACAAGCTCGACACCACCATCAAGGAGCTCGACTAGGATGTAAATAATTCTAATAAACTCGAGTGAAAGGTTGCGAAGTTGAGTCTAACAGTCTGAAAGTTGCTATAGGAGATACAAAGCAAAGCATCATGTAATAATTTTGAGATTTGGAAGTACTAGAGAGCGACAAAATAGAGTATATGTAGGCATTTATGAATTATTACGTACTGTTTTGTAAGATGAAAAGATATCAAAGTATGTTCAGGACTCGGATGGATTTTGATCTGGACTTCGAACCCTGTGAAATCGAGGAAACGTTACAAAGATGGGCGAATAAATGGAGAGCCACAATCATATATAACTTTATTTAAACCTTAATTTTCTATATTTACCACATTTTCATACAAACTGTCAGTAATGCGTCTGGCAACAATGCGCTATAAAGGTTTCTACATTTCTTCTTCTTCTTCTACTTCTTCCTTTCTTCACAACATCAAATGGAAACACAATTCTTTCGTCCTAAGTCGATCGCATTCAAGCATCATCGTCATATCATACTTCAACACAACATTGTCAAAAAAAGCCCTTTCGACTTTTGATAGGATGCCGACAATCAGACCATGGCAGCGTTCAGGTGTAGACATTGCCAACAAGCTTATTCGTGACCTCCGCCAGGAACTTCGGGCCAACTTGAATGAAATCTCTGACTTCAGAAATGAGAATTCCGAGCTTGATGATGAGCTTCGGGTGAAATCAGATCGAATTGCCGCCCTCGAACGCGAAATCTTGGTGTTTGGTGATCAGCTCAAATCCCTAAAGGTCCATCTCAAAAAGTCCCAAGACGCGATACAAGATCTGAAGAATGCAAAACTCGCCGAAAAGCTTGAATCGGTAAACTTTCAACTCCAGATCGCCCAGAACGAAATCCGAGATCTCAAGAATCAAGCCATTTCTGAGCGGGAGAAAGCAACAGAGAAATACGAGGATTTGATAGATGCCCTTAGCAAGCAGAGTTTCATCTGTCAGGACTATGCGGCTACAAATAGAAAGCTTAAGGATCAGGTTGCAGCTCTGAAGGCAGAACTTGAGGCATCCAAAAATGCAAAACTTAGTATGGCCGCCAACACTGAGGACAAGAAGGAATGCCAAGGTCGAGAATAAAGACGGTCGACGACCTCAGCCAGCCCCGTGGTCTTACAGTGCCTAAAAAGGATTCTAGGCATGTAGCAAGCAACAACTGCACACATCAATGGTAAAGAAGTTTAAAGTGAGAGTGTCAACGACAATGACAGAAAGTACGCCAGGAAGGGCCGGGTAATGCAAACTGTAAGGGGAACAGCAAGCTTTGAAGGTGTAAGAACAGGGTGTATAATTCAGATCTGAATATGGGTTTATGTTAAATAAAATGCTCTTTATAATCTTTAAGCTACTTTATTAACTTCCTTTACTGTAGAAATATGAGGCGTCAAAAGCTAAATGGTCACGAAGAGCGAGTAGGCACGTGAAAATCGTATCTTCTAAATGAGAGTGAAACGAGTTGCGAATTAAACTGATGCTTCTGCAATCAGGTGATCGTGGAGGTCGGGAGGAGTTAATAAGTGTGAAAGCAGGTGGAAGATTTGAGTTTTGATGGGACAACACAATAAAGTAAATAAATACCCTGCACCTGCACGCTTTAACCACTTTTTCATCCCTACATTAACTCAACCAAACAATTTCAAATATCAATCTGCGTTCAAGATGCCAGCAACAGCCAGAGACTGCCTTCTCTCTGGACGAGAGGTCTATGAGACAATGCTGTCCGTCGTGCTCAAGGATATTCGCGAGCATGCCTCTTCGAATGCGGAGTATGTAGCTCAGATCAAACAGCTCAACTCTCAACTCCATAGAATAGGCCTCGAGCTTAACGACATCAAGAATGATGTGCATGCGACATCAGCTGCTGAGGCTCTAGCATTTAACCAGCGTGATGAAGCATTTGGCCAGCGGTATGCACTATGCAGTCGTGCAAGTTTTGAATGAAGCCCAGATAGAATTTGGGAATGACGGCCGAGGATGTCCAGACTACAAAAGCAGAAAATAAAATGTTGAAGGCTGAACTTGCATCACTCAAGTTAAAGTTCGAAAGGACGAGGCGTAAGAAAAATAGTGACACTCCGAATTTCGCAGATTGCGTCCCAGGTGAAATATTTATTACGGCTGTCTAGGCCAACAAGGTCGACCTTAAGGAGTTCATTGGCCTTGCCGCTTTTAAGAGCATTGAAGGTATGCAGTAACAGCTCTATTCAGGAACAAATGTTGTATAACAGTTGATAACTAACTATTGACAGTGAGCTTCTAAGCAATGACAACAATTGACTGACTGAAGTAAAGGACAGAAAGTATAGCTTGGGTTGAGGAAAGCACAAAGTCAGGAAGGCATGGATTATGCACCTATAACCTCTCTTTGTAGGATCATAAATACAGCAGGCCTTCACGATGACATGATCCCTACACCATAATGGAAGAAGCAACGAAAGGATCAGACAGGAAAGACACTATTCAAGACATGAGAAGCAGATTGACTAACAGACTGATCTTAAATAAAGGGGGGTTTGGCTCTCTTCATAATATTTTCGCCATGTCTGATTTGTGGATACTTTGTGTACGAAGACACAAGGAGCTGAACATCAGAATACAGGAACAGAACACACAAACAAGTCGCACATGGTATCTAACACACAATCATGGATTATACTCAAAATACCCCATGCGTCCCTCGCGATAAATTTCCTGCACATCCAGCACTATCCCAAGATTTCGATATTCCCTCCAGTTCATTCGCCCTTCTCAGCGACTCCACAAGAGCTGTATTCATGTTCTGAAGCCAAAGCACGCAAGACATGCTCACTCGTGAACTTACTCTTGCTCGTTTCTTCCAGCATGAGGACATGCATGTTTTGTAACTTATGCAGTCGATCGTCTTCTTGCTGATGATAGACCTGTTATCATCATCGCATATAATATATCACGTGGGTATTGCCAGTAGGGGGGTTGGATCGCCGGGGATCCGACAGGACGCGGAGCTTTGCTCCCTCTTTTTGTGGAGAGGCTTTTTGCTCTTCAGGCTCAAATGTATTTGCCCTTTATACTTAGAGTTTTCACTTTTGGACGTCATTTACTAACCTGACATGATCTTGTCCAAGAGCTCTCCATTGTCGTGTAGCCCACCCGAGTGAGAGTTACGATGTGCAGCGCAGCGTCCAGGTGTGGCATGCAACTCAATATACTTTTATTTTTAAAGCTATAAAAATGATAACCAGTCATCTTCCCATCCATTGGCCGTCAGCCCAGATACGCTCAAAATCCAATTCCAAAATCCACAATCCACAATCCCGTCACATCTCATCTCCTCATTGCATTTCAGAGTCCATACCACCAAGGACTCAGGGTTCAGTTTCAGCAGCTTGCTCACGCGCGGCGAGTTTGAGGGCTTTGAGCTTTGCAGTTCCCCAGCCAGCAATTCCCAACTCCTGATTCTTGCCGAGCCATGGCTTCTTGCTATCTCCCAGCATGCTTCCAGCGAGGAAATAGATAATCTGGCCGATAATAATCAGAACAAACGCGATGGGATACAAGAAATAGATTGTATATCCGAATACTTGAATTCCAATAATTGTGCCCCAAAAATTGCCCGTGAGCAGTGAAATGTCAAAGAACGCCGCGCTCGCCATGCGCAGCAGAATCGGTGCCAACGAATAGAATATCGCGAGTGCTAGAGTATATCCGACGAGATACCCCCCGACGCTACCATCCCAGGTAGCATCAGCGAATGATTGGCGGTCAAAGATCGCTGCCTGGACACCGTTTATCAGGACCCCAAAGACTCCGAGCATTCCCAGCACTTCGTACATTGGGCGTCTGCTGACGAACCATTCCTCGAAGACATTGCTCAGGCCATAGCAGGAGGCTCCCAGCAAGCCGAACAAATCCCCTTTGAGTTGATCGGGGACTTGACCGCCATTAACACCTTGGATATGATCAGACGCAAGCAATATTCCCATGCCACCGCAGCAAATGAGAATGCCAGCAATTTGGGTGATCTTATATCGGACCTTGAGAAAGATGAAGGACAAGATAACCACGCAGACTATCGACCAGAAGTTCAATAGCTGTGCGGAAAGAATGGTGGTGTATCTGTAAGCCAGTACCGTAAAGTAATTGCCTTGCACATCGAAAAATGAGAGGATGAAGTATTTCCAACCATCGACAAGAAGGAATCGAAGATATTTCTTCAGTCCATATTTGTACAGGGTGTATGTGGTGAATATCAAGGTGAGCAGAACGTAGTTGAAAAGAGTCTGGAAGGCTGGAATAGAAGTGCCTGCTATCACAAGCTTTGTGGAGAACGTGTTCGTAGCTGTGATGCACAGCGCAAGAACCTGGCTATGGGAAACGGCTTAGTCCATGTTTACAATTGGCAATAGCAAAAGCAAGATATTGAGAACTTACCCAAGGACTAAGACTATGTAGAAGTCTCTGGTCATCAAATAAGCAAACCAGGATTTCTTGTTCTCCAACTCGTCAATTGCGTGCCCTATGTCATCGTTCTTGACCTCTCCTGCAGCATCATTGTCTTTCGAAAGTCGCTGTTGAATGTCATCCATGTCCCCGACAATCGTCTCCTTCACTTCGAATCCATCATTAACTGGCTTATCCGCAAGTGTCATCCTCTTACTGGGAGACACATTCATCTCAGCCCCAGACGCCTTCGTTACTTCATCATGAGAAGTCATTGCGACGTTGTCCCTTTCAACAAGTCCAAACCAAAATGTATACAAGACCAAAAGCTCCGTATGCTCCCTATAGAAAGAGCTTGTGTATGTGTATATTACCGCGGGATATCAGGAAAAAATGTATCGTAAAGACGTATTATGGAGCTTGTGTATGTGCGTATTATCGGGGGATGTCAGGAAAAGTGTATTGTAAAGACGTATACAGAATGAAAAGACTCTCCCGTAAGTCTTTCTAGCTCTCCCCGGTGAACGCAAAGACTCGAAGTCGTTCACTGCTATGTCTATTGTTGGATAAAGAGCATTGACTCTGTGCAGGAACAGGCCAATGAGTTGTGATATCACAGAGTGAGGTGATGGTGATGTGGTGATGTGGTGATGTGGGGATGGAGTGAGGGGAAGAGGAGAAAAATAATTCGCTTGTGTGGTGTCAAGTCACGCTAACTCTTATCGCCCTTAGCGCCTGGGCCATTTATGAATGTGTCACCTGCAGATAGCAGTGATCTCCATTCGCTACAATGATGATAAGATCTAGATAAGATAATGAATTAACAATTCAGCACCCCAGTGCGACGTCACATGAGAGTCTTGGAGGCTTGTTGATTTTGTTTGCAGCTTCAGACTCTATAATCGTGGCCAATTTTAAATATTCAAAATCATTTGAAGATGCGTCTTATTTGCTCAGTAAGTTTCCCTATTAAGCAGTATGAATTTCTGCAGCCCATTCCTTCACTAATTAACTGCAAGTTAACCTTTACTGACTCTGCTCGCTTGTATTATCATTTATCACTTTGTAATCGTCTCCCTTTTCCACCCTTTACAAAACTATATTTTTTGGGAGCGAAGCGACCAGTCAAGGATCCGACGATTAACTCTAACATCTCCCCTCGCCAAGCCTACATGCAAGCGGCCAAGGCCATTACCATCCCCCTCCGGCGCTCCGCTCTTACGACTAGCTTTACACCGCAGCTTGCACTCCCTTCATTGTGGCATTCATCATTCTCTCATTTGTAAATTCTCCATCTCATAACCGGGAACGAGTCTAACTCTAAATACGTGGTACAAATCTGCTAGGATATTCGAGGATCTCAGAGCTATATGCACATGTCACCACTTTGCAACTAGGAGTTTATAGATTATATGGCTATTGGCTGCAGAGTGGCATATGGATGATGCATTTTGGGAGAGGGAGGATGGGAAAGACGACAGGAAGGTGGAGCAGTGGAGTCTGAACGGTGTGAGAGATGCATTATTTTCAGTGTTTCTACTTCATCTATTGCCATTGATTTCTAGTGGTGACAAGTTAGAAATGGATGGCTTTGTTAAGTTGGAATCTTAATAACAGGAGATGCATGAAAGAAATAATAATGTAACTACTAAGGTAGAAGATATCAGCAAAAAGTCTCTTATGAAAAGACCTCAGAATTATTACCTATAATAACAATATCATCAGAGAGAAGATATAGGAAGATTTTACCCTGGAAAACCTTTTGCAGTTGCCACCGCAACTGCGCACGTCACATATTTAGAGATAAAATATATAAAGGTTCCACTGTGAAATGTTTGTGCACTCTGCACTCTGACAGATTCTTGTTTTCAGATGATAGTACAATCACAATCAGAACAAAGAACGTAAATTCAGTGCAACAGTCCAAAAACGATTCCTCTACCTTGGTTTTATGGACGAGCATGCGGCCATGCAAATAACTCCCAAGCCAGTCATTTAAGGTGTAAACAGTGCATCTTTATTGTCTCAGTCGCTCAAATGCCGCACGTCTAGCCAAACGAGGAGCAAGCCATCAGTCCAGAAAACATAGGACACAAGGTCCTGCTGCATTTGTTTCTGCCTCATAATGATTCTGGTCTAGTCCGACGATCTCTTCAACTGCTGCTATTTCGAATGCAATCATCTCCTCAAAATTGAGAATCAGATCATCACTAGTCCAGCAGACTCGGGTCATAAGGTTCCACCAGAGTTATTTGAGCCTTAGCATGATTCTCCTCCGCAGCTGTGTTGGCTTGAATCGGCCTTGGTGTTCTAAGTGGAAACATGGCAGCAAAATCAAGAAGCAGATCAGCATCGCTCTTAACTTCCCCATCACCATCCACGTCAACATCCATATAAGCATCTGAATCACAATCGGCAGCGGAGTTGGAATTGGTATCCGCCCCAGAACCAATATCCGCATGTGTAGTAAGTACGGCAGCTGTGCCACCATCTTTTCCTTCAGTCTCTTGCGTCGTCTTCTCCAAATCTGCCATGGTAAACATCTTCTTCTTTCCCTTCCTGCCCGCCTCCGCTGCAAGCTGATCATAATTGATGGCCAACACCTGCATCTGCATCTGTAGCTCCATGATCTCCTGGTCTTTCTTCTTTCTTATGCTCCCTACCTGGGCTTTCAAAGACTCATTAATTCCCTTCTGCATAATCAGAGAATCTTCCAGCCTGTTGTTTAGGATCCGAAGAGCCGAGTTTCCATTTTGGAGGTCTTGGATGGTTCTTCTGAGCTCAATGCCCGAGGTGTGGAGATTATCGCTAGTGGTGCAGAGATTGGTGCGGCTGGCTTGGAGGGCTTGGAGGGCATCACGCTGGTGAACAACTGCAACGATGGTAGCCTCAGCAGCAGACAATTTGGTTTTCAGGAGGTTGTAGTCAGCCTGGAGGCTTTCATGGGCAGCACCAAGGTTGAGGAGCTCAAGCTGCACATGCCCAAGCTTAGAGAGGCCAGACAGAGATGATTGGGAGGTGACAGTTGCAGGGGGTGCTGTTGGTGCAGACATTGTGGGTGTCTAGGATGGTGACAAGCACAACGGGATTTTGGGAAGGGGATGCGTGGAAAGCAGCGGTCTGCATGCGGAGTCAGCAGTGGCACAGGTGAGTCGCAAAGACATAACATGAACAGGAAATGAAATAATTTACATTGATCTAGAGACAGCTCCTAACTCTGGAAACCTGCGGCCTAGATGCGGAGTCTGTAAGAGAGCAGGTGAGTCTCAAAAGGTACAAAATCAAGGAGAAATGAAATAACTTACATTGATCTAGGAATGCACAGTGACACTGCAGAAAGGACCGCTCTGGACACAGAGTTAGCAATGTCTCATATAACTGCACAAGAGAGAAGAATTGAAACATAGAAATCAGTCACTTGACTCTACAAGTTGATGGCGACAGTTCGCAAAGCATCGGCCTCATCACAGGGCCAGAAACAATGCAGATGAGTTCCTAAAATGTAAAATGGAATAAAATATCACAACTTACTATGATCCAAGGACAGCGATGGAAGACGGCAAGGAGAGGCCTGGGAATTGTTAGCTTTGGTGCTAGAGGAGAGGAAAAATTGTACAGCAACAAGGCAAAATAGGAACAACTTACCTGAATGCAGGGAAACGCAGTCACAGGTCGGCTATCAAAGGTCTGCAAATTGTGGGTTCTATATAAAATGGTAAGAAGTTAAGAAGATAAAGGAACGAAAAGAAATTAACTTACTGAGACAAGGGATTTGACGATGGGGACCTCTTAGAAACGGTCTGTGCTCCTGGTGGTTAGATGATCACTACATATAAATCAATTTTCTATGAATAGAGCAAAGACAAAGGACAAAGTGCAGCTACAGAAGAGTTGCAAACTTATAGTTGTTTTGTTTCATTTCAAGTCAGAACCAAGAAGAAGAATTAATGAGAACTTGTGTTCTAGAAAACGATAGTCGATACACATTATGATATTGTGCATCTTAGACAACTATCCTACAATCCAATGATGTAGACTGTAAAATCTGTCTCTACAGACAAAGTCCTTGTATGTGAGTATCTCATCCCATCTGGCCACCTGCACCTGGTAACTACCAGAGCCTTCATGTTCACTAGTTAATCATGCTTATTTCCTGATACTAGCCTCATCTGTGCTACAGGGATTTTCTTCATCTGTGCCTTTGCTGTATTGTAGCACTCCTTCCACTGCTTGTGTTCAGCCTCACAAACCTTGTGTGTCTTTGTAGTTTTTGATGTTAAAGGAATGTGCATTGCGAATGGTCTGAAAACCGAAGTTCTTGTCAAGTCATTTTTGTAGGTGTTTCCTTCCGTCCTCTGCCATTCTGAATGAATCAACTTGCTTTTCCGGATGGACTAGGAATTGGTCAATCTCATTGCACTTGGGACACCCACATCCACGCTTGAGTTGTGTCCAGTTTGCAGGATGAGGAAGTTCTGCACCAACATAACGCTCGCAGTATCGCTTGATTAAGGTCAGTTGCGCCGTCTGAAGCTTTGAAGGTATAGATAGCATGTATCTCGTCAGTTATATGAAGAGACAAACATTGCGAGATCATTTGCGACAAGTTAGCGATTGTAAGTATGAGTACTTCAGATTCCGCCTCCTCACGAAACATTTCGTGTAAGTCACCCACGGTCATTGAAGTATAGGCTGATTTTTGACACAAATATCTGTCAAAAGGAAGGTATTATTCAGGACAATCTGGATAAAGCTCGAGTTGGGTCTATACATCCCATTTCACTTCCTATCCTAGGAACCTAAAGTCGGAATCCTTCCGTTTGTTAAGAAAATCATTGCTAATGTGCAATTTGTGACATTCCTCATCTCTGCGCTTTACGACACATGCACGGAGAACAAATTTGCAGAAAATGTTTGTACAGGTGTTTTCCGCGATGTACTTTCAGATCTCATCGACCTTTTTAGAATATCGCCATTACCTGAAACCGCAAAGCGTCATGAAAGAGCCATTAAGTTCAACAATATGAGTGAGTTCCATGCTATCGACGAATATTTGGTGAACATCGTGAAAATTCCCTTTTGTGTACTTGGTAAGCCTACCCCCCACTATTCCAAGCATAAGAAGCGCCATATACTTGGCGTTCTATGTTCGCAAGATATACATAGAACCCTTCTGAGCACAGATATCTTTCAAAGCATTGACAGCCTGCACATCATCGCCTTTGAGATGAGATAGACAGAGGCTTGGTTCAGTATATTTGTGCGAAAGCATATATGAGAGATCTACTAGGCATGGCTCAGCGTTTCAGTCGTGCTGAGCCTTCCATAAATCAAGGGTACCTTGTATCCGCTGTTGACATTTGGAGAATGGTGGTGTGAATGGTGTAATATCATTGAAGGTTGTATGTAAGGGAAATCTTATACCCGCTTGACTGGTTTGGTTTCGTGGATGACATCTGAATACCTTCAATCCAGTAAGGTTCACTATTCAAAAACATTGATTGAACAATGTTAGTGCGAGCTACGAGCTATGTTTGAAAGTACACATACCAGGCTGCATATGAATAACCATATTCGGAGAATTGTAATGTTGCAAATATCTTCGAAGAGCCAGAATACTTCAGGATGATTTCAGCATCATCATGGAGTGAAGGCAAGCACATTACAAGCGTGGCAAACATCCCTTTGCCTCCTCGGAACCATGAGAACGCGCTATCTGCCAAGATCATGAGAGTTTAGGAAATTGGGCATACATACTCTGAATGAGGCTTAAAGAAGGCGCCCGTATCATAGACCAAAACTTTGTAAAATTCAGCCTTATCTTCGCAATGTCTCCAAGCCCCAGATGGCAGCGTCAGCCACAGGGTTTTTCCAAGACCTTCTGCCATGCTGGGCTTTTTGTGCCAAACTGATTTGTGTCCAATTGCCATATATTTCTCACAGCGGTGTCAGTCAACTATGGTCTCCGTGCCCTTGGCAAATGGCGACTGACAGCACTGGATGACAACTTTTGCGTCGTGGTCTGAAACCAGAAGGCCAAATGCACCAAGTCCTTCCACATGCAGTCCTAGATTCTCAGGAGCAGAAAGCTCGTTAAATATGGCGTACATATGCTCCCCGACTACGGGCTTCTTTCAGGCACTTCTCGAGTCGGAATCTAACTTTGGACGATGGCCCGGTTTCACTGCTTCAGATTGACTTTCTTCTTAACGGATACTGGAGCTGGAATGGCCCGCCTCCTCTCCTTCTGCTTGATTTCCTCCTTAAACGGTTGCTGGAGCCACTTCCCCCTTAACGGATATTTGGGCTGGAATGCCTACCACAGCTGCTTCAGAGTCGGCATCATGAAGGGGGTCTTCATCATCGATTTCCGACTTCATGACTTCATGACCGGAATGTGCGGTGATGATGCCATTGGAATTGACAGCGCGATGGCAGCGCACACATCCAAGTTCAAGCGCCTGAAGATTCCGTCAGAAAGTGATCAGCCATACATACGGTGCTTAACGTCAAGAATTTGCACAATGATGGTCAATTAGGAGTTCACATACGTAGATGGTCAATGCTTTTATTATTTGCGCATCCTCGAGGACTCGAGGCTCGGCGCGACGCGAAGGCCTTACGCGAAAGATGCGTCGATCACGAAGTCACGTGTACATATTTGCACGCGCCAAACACATTTTGAGACGGGCTTCGCAAACGATAATCCGGTCTTCGTCAATTCATTTTTCCGTTCCGCAATACAATTGGGACCCTGGGTTGTAGAACGGCACGTGTTTATCTTGTGTATGCTTTGTTTTGCCCACGATACTCTCTTCAATTGACGTCCTATAACTGATGGTACCTTATTGATGTTATATGCATATTCAAAACTTTGTACCCTAATATCATTCAGAGACAGGATTGGCCTTGTTGTTGGCATTGCAAGCTTATCAATATGGCGGGATCTGGCATGTGATTGTCTCGCTGAAAGTTGGTATGTGGTAATCTCCTGACGTCTTGAATTGCGATCTTGGTCTATGAGGTCCAGGGCTGACAGGAAACTGTGACGGAACAGTAGTCTATAGCTTACGGCCTCTATTGCCATCGTTCCGCTGCTCAGGGCATCGGCTGGCCGAGCAGTCCAGTGCGTAGTGGTACAGTACACTGAAAGCACAAACCCTTGACTGCAATATGTGGCGCATTCCTTTTCTCTCCAGACTGAATCCGTAGGTCTCAGAGTTTGACAACGCCCTCTATATCATATGTATGTGCTGATATCATTCAGGAGCGAGTATATCGCTCTCGTTATATCTTGTCTCCTTGTAGGACTCGAGGCTCTTATACGAATCCTGACCCTTGCTCTACGTACGTTTACCTTAGGAAACCTCCTATTCCGGGTCATATATCTGACGCTTCAGTAGCTTCAAGTATAATCACATTATGCTATCGGGCCTCAAGGCGACTATATAACTATATTACCTCACCGGCTGCGAAGAGATCAGTGTCGAGGAAGTACTGTAAGCAGGCATTTCCCCAGACTTTTAAATACTCGTACTGACAGTCCAAATAAAGTACGATCAAGCTCCATTCGCGATGCATCCGATTTTGTCGATTTGTGCGCGCTGTCTGGATATCTAGCGGAAGAGCACGTAGTACAGACAGCTGATGGATATATGCTTGGATTACACAGACTCGGTTGGAGGAAAGGGGAAGAGGATACGAAGGTCAACTCACCGAAAGGTGTGAAGAAGCCAGTTGTGTATCTACACCATGGGCTACTCATGAATAGCGAGGTCTGGGTCTGCTTGACTGACGAGGAGAGGTGTCTGGCGTTTCACTTGGTAGAAAAGGGTTATGATGTTTGGGTCTGTGTTCTCCATTCAGTGTACTGAATATCGCTAACGGACAATAGCTTGGGAATAATCGCGGAAACAAGTATTCTAAGAAATCAATCCACCATCCTCCAACCTCAATAGCATTTTGGGATTTCTCGATGGATGAGTTCGCGTTCCACGATATTCCCAACTCCATCGATTACATCCTTTCCGCAACAAATCAGCCTTCATTATCATATATTGGCTTCTCCCAAGGAACAGCACAAGCATTCGCCACACTTTCTATACACCCAAAACTAAACGAAAAAGTCAACGTCTTCATCGCCCTCGCACCAGCCATGTCTCCAGCAGGGCTACGTAACGGCGTCGTTGACTCCCTCATGAAAGCTTCCCCACAAGTCCTCTTCCTTCTCTTTGGCCGCCGATCCATCCTCAGCTCCACGACAATGTGGCAATCCATCCTGTATCCGCCTATATTCGTCCGCGCCATCGACACATCTCTCTCCTTCCTCTTCGGCTGGTACGGCAAAAACATATCCATGTCCCAGAAACTCGCCGCCTATCCGCATCTCTACTCCTTCACCAGCACCAAGAGCGTCGTTCACTGGTTCCAGATCATTCGCAATAAATCCTTCCAGCTGTACGATGACGATGCTCAGGCTCCTTTCATCCTCAACAGTGCCACTAAGTACACGAAAGTCGCCCGTTTCCCAACACGGAATATTAAGACACCAATTGTCCTTGTCTACGGTGGTAGCGATTCGCTGGTCGATATCGGCGTGATGCTCAAGGAGCTTCCATCCCACACCGTGGCGATAGAGATCCCGCATTTCGAGCATCTCGACTTCCTCTGGGCTCGCGAGGTCGACACGCTCGTCTTCCCGCACGTCTTGGACGCTTTGCAAAGCTTCTCCGACTCCGACCACTCTAAGGAGGATTTTGCAAAATACAGAGCCGCGAGGCACGCCTCCCTCGGTCCTGGAAGCCAGCGTCCAAAGTCCATGGGTAGCAGCCACGCAGATGTCGCTACTCTGTCGCCGAATCGCGTCTCGGATGCCCTTGCACCGTTGAAGCGTGAAAATTCTGGTAGTACGATACCCGTTTTGGCGGGGAGTCGGAAACGTGCCAAGGTGGATTTGCAGGACGATGGAAATGAATACGACTCCTCTAGTTCGGCGCCCGTAGCGCATACGACTTCGCGCGCAGTGGAGGACTTGAGAAAACCTGCTGGCTTTAGTGATGGTGCTGAGGATGGAGATAGTAGTTCTACGGCGGTGTCGACTGATGAGAAGAGGGTGAGGAAGAAAGGAAGTGATGTAAGTTTGGCGAGTTTAAAAGGGAGTTTACGGGCGGGGAAAGGGATTAGTGTTGGTGTTGGGAAGGCGGTTGGGGGTGTGATCAGTTTGGGTATTGAGGGCTTGGAGGGTGTGGGGAATGTGACAGGAAGCGATACTGATAGTCATGGACAGAGTCGTGGAGATACCCGTAAGAGGTGACTTGGTGTGTCGAGAGGAGCAGATGCTCAATTTAACATGTGTGGGATAGATAGGTATGAATGCATTGGATACTGAGATACGATTATTGTGGTAGCCACAGGCAGAGAATGATCAGGGGTGCATGCATTTTGGATCTCTTTCGAGAGAAGGCGGAAGCGGCCAAATTGAAAAAAGGGCCTTCGAAGGGTTGGAATAGTTGAAATTTTGCGGATGATTGAGAGTTCCATGAAAAAGAGGAAGATATGGTGAGGAAGAAGATCACGGTATAGAAGCTAAGTCGCGGCGGATTCATAGGGTGGAATCTCAGAAAACGGCATTGTATCTTTATATTTTCATTAGGAAAATACATCTCAGTAGCATTTCTGTGTTCTCACATCAACACCTTTGTACCTTTCTCTTATCATCTCACTTCAGCGCATCCTGGGAGTTGCATGGTGTTTTGGGCAAGTCGCCATAGATACTCTTCACTGACGCCTGAAATAGGCCGGAGTAGCACCAGATAAGAAGCGGCTCTTACAAGCCAAATACCTCTTGAGCTCACAGCCCTCAACCCTCGCCTCGAAATCCTCAATGCCCCAAACGTGACCCCATTTCGCGAACGACGTTGGATTGACGCATTTGGTCATAACCGTCTCTCTTTCTCTCCGCAGCGCTCGGGTCAACAAGAAGATCCGGATAATGAAATCTACCCACATCAGGGAATACTGTCATTGATCCATTCGGATTGGTCGGAAACGGCTTTTGTGTGACAATATTTATCACTTTAAAACCGCCATCGATTGGACTCAGGCATAAGAGTCCATGGGCTTGTCTTTGCGCGTGAAATTGATATATGCGTTGTAATAGTCATCATAATCACGATAGATGTGGTTTGGTGAGCCAAGATAGCCTGTGAGACCACGAAGGCAATAGCTGACGAGATCATCAACTGCGTATAGGAGATCGGCCGGCGAAGTATCAGTTATGGTGCTACCTTCATATCTTCCATGCACAGTCTCTGTTGTTCTCGTTCTTGAAAGCAGCCATCAAGCACATGTTGGGCTTTTAATCGTGCCCTGTCATGTTGTGGAGGCAGAAGATCTCGATCATATGGGCAGGGTCGAAACGCCGAAGAACATTGTGATTGACATATTTGCGCTCTCGGGTGCCAAGAGCTGTTTGGATGGAACCGTAATCAGCCTTTATCTAGGTTAGCTTGGGCTCTTTTGAGTCTGGTGGCAATGTAATTGCGAGAAACTGATCATTTGGCCGAGAGAGCTTCAAGGCCTGAAACTGGCTGCGAAGTGCCTCATGGAGTGTCTTGTTGAGATGTCAGTGTATCTTTTGACATTCGAATCGCAATATGCTGTCGAATGATAAGAAGTGCAAAGCTTTGCACATGCAAAGGTGCAGATCGTGCACCTAAGTCATCGAAGCCAAATTGGAGTAGTGTAGAGATTGCTAGTAAAGCCGTTCGATGTAAGCAAGCCGAAGTGTTGAAAAAAGTACATATAACACCTAGTACTGGACCTAGTTTGACCTTAGGGGAAGATTGCTGAAGAAAGACCAAACGGAGGCATCAATGGCGGTCAAGGCACCGTGTTGAGAGCAACGATGGCGTTCAACAAGCCTGATTGTTCCAGAGGAAATCAAACTTAATGCAGCTATGACAATATGAGATGGTTTCCAATCAGAGCAAAAAGTACGTGGCCTTTGGATTAAAAACACAAAAACACACCTTTCAACCAATTTCAAATGATCTATCCTTGTTCTTTATGGCTCAAATATCAAAACGTATCTTACATTGGAATTCCACGTGACAATAATCAAAATCAAGGGGGTCCAATTAAGCTTTGCAAAGCTTAATTCTTCCCCATCTCCCTCGTCTCATTTCATTTATTTCGTCCTATTCTGTATCCTAGTTTTGTCTACATTCCACTTGTTCTTTGCCATCATATCAAAAAGGATTAAGAGCTAGCTTATAGCATATCGTCAACGTAGATGTCGTTGCTATTAATCCTCTACTTTCCCATAGCTAAAATACAGCATACACCTATTATTAACTGTAGGCAATTATAGAAAGCGCAATTTAATAACCAGCTAGAGTCTCCAACTCTGTATAGCATATTTTAACCATAACGCATTTAAAATTACCCCACATACGTTTTCCCCTCCTCACAAAATGTAAGCAATTTCTGATTACGATAAACATGGCTTCAAATTCTCTCATCCTAGCTCAGTTTCATCTTCTACCTACTTGTGTCAATCCATCGCCATCAAAGAAGTCTCTTATCAGCAGCGAAATCCCAACGGGCTACACTCCAGTTCTGTATGCAATCTCGCGACCTGCAACGTCAGTTTATGAATGGGTTTCGTACAAGGGGGCCTTTAGGCCATTGGATACATTGTAATTGAGAAGGGCATGATATAGGAGCGAGGGATTTGAGTAAGCGGAGAGAGGATGAAGAAATGGTAGGGATGGAGGAAGAGGAAGGGCATTGTTGATTGTTTCAATTGTTTAGTGTAATGGTCTGGGAATAGCGTTTATCTAGGAAGGCGATCCACGGCAGCACGTCAACATCAAGCAGTTTAAATCACGGCAGATAGTTTCAGTAATGATCTTTATTAGCGCTAAGTCCAAGAGGAGGCTGCAGACCAAAGACTGAAATTTCCAAATTGCACTTTCTGAGGAGAAATCGACTGCGCACCATTGCATCTATCCGCGACGAAAAGGAACGATGCGAGGTGATTCAAAATCATTGCGCCGTTGCTGGACGGTGAAAGACGAAAACAGCAGAAGTGTCGAGAGCAAACTTGCATGATGAGGGTGGAGTCTTGAAAGATTCAGCAGTTGTTAAGATCAAGCTTGACATCGAGAGATGTTGTTGAGCCGAAAGAAGATTCGCGAGATGCTGATGTCTCGAAGTCAAGAGCTTGAACTGGAAACCCATGCCAAAGTCGAAGACAAACATGGAACGTGTTCCTTAATTGCCCTCAAGAAAAGCAATTTCGGTCTCGTTCAACGGAACACCGGCATCCTTGATTTGTGGCTTCTTCAACTCATCCCCGCCACCCGGACTCAAGTTATTCTCGCCACCGCCAGTTCCATCTCCCGGAGCCTCACAGAGAAATGCGCACTGTCCAGCATACTGCCAATTCGTCGGACCCTGCATATACCAGCAATCCTCGCGGCGGTATCCGACGTTGTTATACATGAAGTTGGGGCCCGATTGCTTGTTCGCGACCCACAGCTCACCTGGGAGCTTGCTAGGGATCTTCTCCAAGCGCCAGCCGACGTAGTCCTTATTGCCCAATTCGTTGCAGTTGCGGTCGTAGACCCAGATGTGGACCTTGTTGATGTCCCAGTCGAACTCCCAACCGAGATTGCAGACGCCGGGGCCGGTGGGGGTGCAGTAGGGAGGGTCGCGGTAAGCGGATGCGACGGAGATGAGGGAGAGAATGGAGAACAGGATCATGGTGAGAAACTGCATCTTGATGATGTGGTCTGAGGTGGTCAGTATGACAGTTAAGAAGATGAACGATCTGTGGGACTCACTCGTCAACTTTGAAGATTGTTTGTGGGGAATCGAGTAATAGCCCTAGGGACTAACTGAACCTATAGATTGATGTCAATATACCATGAAAGATAGATCGAGTTTGAGGTAATCTGTGAAAGAGTGATGGAGTTGAGGTGGATGAAGAAACGATCTCAACAATGAAACTTCCACCCTGTTCTGGACCACTAAAGACCAAGAGACAAGACAGAAGAGATTAGTGCCAGGCAGTGTGAGCAAGCAGGATGATGTTGGCGAGGTGGTCAGAATTGGCAGTAGAGTCTGAAGATATCCTCAGAAGCCGATCTGATGCACCACCAACCTTGAAAGGCAGTAAGGTATAAAGAATGAAACCAATGCCACATACAATAGTAAGGCTCTTGACCAAAAGGGGAAATTGTGGTGCTCTTTGCAGAGACCAAAGTATTGCAAATCGAGGTGTTGTGATGAAAGAAGAAGAAGAAGGATTTTACTTTGCGAAATGCGTATTATATAGTTCCCCAAGTCCAGGAATTCACCACGAAAATAATTCACCTACTCTACTAGCGAGACGTTCTTCCTTAAAAGGGAACATGAATCCTATCTCTTGCTGAATATAGAGGAACTTACCCGAGAAAAATTCACTGAAGGAAATTATCTGTACCCTAAGTGATATCATCTTATATGTCCTTCTCATCTTAACTTCATCATCAAACCACCGTTATTCTATATATTGTCTTCCACCTAAAAGTCCAATGCAGCTCGTAAGAGAAAGTATCCACCCACAACTCCAGCTATTGTCCCCAGAACAACACACCAGCCTTCCCAGGTGGCTGTCAAAAACCCGGAAATTCCTATAAACAGCTCCTCCTTCCTCGCCACTGCCCTCTTTGTTCTCCATTCCGGATCAACCTCAAACGGCGGGCGGACTCTTGGATCTGTGCTATCCGCATCTTCCTCCTCATCCGGCTCTGGTATCCTGATCAACGGCAGCTTCACATTGAGTGCCACAGCCCTATGATCGCTCGTAGAGAATAAAGGCAGCGCAATATATTTCCCCAGCTGGATCTTTGCCTTGGGATTTTCTCTCTCCAACCACTCTGGCACATCAAGGAACAAAATCCTATCCGTCCAACTCGGCCACCGATGAGGTGCCCAATGCCAGAAATCTAACTCTTCGTCCGCCTTCATGGCTGGTTGTTCGGCAGGATCATACTTATACGTCGGTGGAAACGTGACCGGTGCCTCGATAAGCCCGTGACAAGTCCGACCTGCCAGGCGCTCCTGGTTGAGCTGATCATTCTGGTATAGCACGGAGTAGTGCTGAGGGCTGGTTTTAAGGTGATATGGCTGCGGGAAAGCGTCTTCATGGTCTGTTGGGCTTGGCTTGATGCTGCTTGTGCGGTAGTTCAGATCACCTGCCAGGAACAAGTGGGAGGTTGGCTTGTAGATCCCGTTGTACGCTTTCTTGGTAGGCAGGAGAGACGCTCCCTCCTCTCTACCTTGCGACCCATCCTTCATGGCGTCTGCATCATCATCGTCGGTGCCGGATGAAAACACCAGTCCCTTGACAATATTCCTCCAATCCTCATTCCTTCTTTCCATATCCCATTCCATAGCCGCCAAATGCGCCGCCACGAATGTGAGTTCCGTCTCGCCGTCTTTCCTCACATCTGCGTACGTAAACCGCAGCCCAACAGCGCCTTTGGTTCCAATATTGCTTATCCCCAGACCTACTTCGGCGGTCTGAATATTCCTGACCGCCTCTGCATCTCTTGCAAATGCCATGATGACTGTCATTCCGATATTGCGCGTTGCAACATTTGTGTATATAGTGGGCTGCGAGCCACAACGGATAGAAGATGTGTCAGAAAGGTTTCTAGCTGCAATCTCGACTGCGTCTTTGACCCGGTTATAGTATGGCGACAAAAGGGTGCCGCCAACGAGACCGTGGGACATAGGACTTATTTCTTGCAGCGAGATCACCACAAGATCCGGCAGATGGTCGACGGCATTAAAAAGAGTGGAAGACAAACTCGGTACATCGATTAGGTTATGTCCGCAGTTAAACGTCAAAACATAGAGATCCAGGGATGGGTAGGACATTGTGGCGGTTATGTCTTTGGAAGCTCAAAAGCAGGATGGAACAGCAGGTAAGAGTTCGATGAAGTTCGACGAAGGAGGGAGATGGACAGGATATATATATCTATATCATCATTAAGTGGTGAAGAGGTAGCTGAAGTCTTGGGTTGGGATACCTTGTGATCTCAGTGAGACATTGTCACAGCCTGACGTTGCTCAGCCTCGTCGGGCCCGCTTAATTTCGGATAGCGGAAGCCTTATCGGCGGTGCGAGAAATCCGGGCGGAAATCTCAATTTCCGGCTAGCCCCTCGTAGCCCCCCCCCTGATTGGTGCTCGTGCTCCATATCAAAGACAGCTAGCGCAGAGCCATACGTCCTTAGATACAACCTCCGAGCAAGTCCATCTTCATCTTTTGCCAACGACATTAGTAAGAAACACACACAGAAGTAAGGATGCATTTAGTCACTCTGAGTACTTGTAGCCTTAACCAGTGGAGTCTAGACTTCACAGGTAATAGGGCAAGAATCCTGTCCTCGATCATCCAAGCAAAAAATGCTGGAGCATCTCTTCGCACAGTAAGTATAGAGCCCCAGCCATCTCTTCCCTAAATTCCATGGTTATCATACCATGCTCGTATTTCTCTCCTAAATCAGCAAAAATGATACTGATACCATTATAGGGACCTGAGTTAGAGATTCCCGGTACGTTTCGCTTGATATCGCCATCGCTGCGCTCGCTCTGTCTAGCAAAGCGCTGCGTCTGCGGACTAGAAATTAATTGTACACAGGCTATGGCTGCGCCGACCATTTCCTAGAGGTATGCAATTTATTACTATGATGTGTATCCCGCGTTACTAACATTTTTCCTTAGGGCGATACGGAGCTATTCTCCTGGGAAAGCTTAGAAGAGATCATTAAAGATGATCGTACCTTAGACATCCTCTGGGACGTAGGAATGCCGATCTCCCACCGCAACGTTAGATATAACTGCAGAGTTCATGTCTACAATAAAAAGATTCTCCTAATTAGGCCCGTTAGTTTTTCCTGCTCCTATGTTGTTTATGGACTGACGATTTCTTGCGCAGAAACTTTCACTTGCGAATGATGGCAGTACGTTCTTATTTGCTACTCTCTTGTGCTTTTTCTTCGGCAGCTGCCTCAATCTATCAGGCGCTGTTGTCAAGTCTTAATATATAAAGGACGATGCTAATACGAGAGGAACTAGATTACCGCGAGATGCGTAAGTGCAACTGCCGCCTGCTGCACCGTGCAGCCGTGGTTGCTAACAGGTTCTACAGGGTGGTTCACTCCTTGGACTGCGAGAAAGGTCGAAGAATGTAAGTTCTACGCTTAATCTGTATGGGTTTTGGAGGAGCTTCCGATTTTCTTAACATGGCATACATTCTCAGCCTCTCCCCGTTTGTGTATCGTACTGACTATGCATTCAGACTTCCTTCCAAGATCCATCGCTGAGATCACTGGGCAGAGTAAAGTTCCGTGGGCGTTCTTCGAAGCTATATCACTTAATAGACTAGCGCTAATACAGCGATAGGTTTGGTGACGCTGTTGTTTCCACTAATGACGCAGTTGTCGGGTTTGAAACCTGCGAAGAGCTATTCACCCCGAGAAGTCCTCAGTAAGTTTCTCTTCATGCTAGCACTTCTTCCTTACAGGTTCCTTAGTGGATGAGGCCCAGTATTCGCTCCACGCCTCCTTGTTTCATTTTGGAATGGTGGCTGACGAATGTGTAACCCTATAGCATTGAAATGGGCCTCGACGGCGTTGAGATTGTACGTCTGCGCAAAACTTATCACCAAATGTGTCTGTCGAAACTAACAAACACAGTTCTTAAACGGTAGTGCAAGTCATCATGAACTGCGCAAGCTGAACACTCGCATTGAGCTGATTAGAGAGGCGACATTAAAATCTGGGGGTATCTACCTCTACGCAAATCAGCAGGGCGTGGATGGAGACAGGCTGTATGTGATCCCCTAGAACGAGCTATTTTCGTAACTGGACATTCTCTACATGAATGACTGCTAATCTTACATACTTACACAGATACTACGATGGCTCAGCGACTATCTTTATAAACGGTCGCATCGTAGCTCAAGGTTCTCAGTTCTCTTTAAATGAAGTTGAAGTAGTAACTGCAACAGTCGATCTTGATGAGGTTCGGGTACACAGATCTGCAATATCTCGGGCGATGCAAGCCCGCGAATCCTTCGGCTATCAAAGATTCCCTGCTGCTATGAGTCTTTCTAGTGACTCTGACGAGTTTGATCCGGCCTGCGCACCTTCAAAGGAGATTAAGATTCGGTACCATCTTCCTGAGGAGGAGATTGCTCGTGAGTTTGTCTTGCTTATTTTCTCCTATTTCTTGTTACGACAATGATGATGCTTAGGATGATGGTGATAAAATGAAAGTTGATTTGGAAGTCTGACGATAAAGCAGTGGGACCAGCATGCTATTTGTGGGACTATCTTCGACGCTGTACGTGTTCTAAATTCTTCTCCCATCTAAGTAACAGTCGGGCGAATACATGTCTTTAGACTAAATTTCTAAAACCCGTATGGCTTTCACTCTAAAGACATGATCTGAGTTCTACGGCTACTTCCATGCACGTATATCTTCTTAGGGAAGTGATAGCTAACTCTGAGAATAGCTCGGCAAGCAGGTTACTTCATTCCGTTAGTGTCTTCCCTCATCTCCCTCCGAGAGCTTGCCTACTCCCCTGGGTTCAGCTGCGACCTCGCACGTGCTAACTCTCCGGTAGTCTCTCAGGTGGTATCGACAGCTGCGCAACTTCGGTTATCGTTCACTCTATGTGCCGCCTCGTCCATCAAGCGATTGAGAAGGGGGACAATCCTATTGTGCTCGCAGACCTGCGCCGCATCGCCGGAGAGGAAGAAGACAGCAACTGGAGCCCTTCTAGTCCCCAAGAAATCGCTGGTCGCATATTCCACACGGCCTTTATGGGCATGGAAAAGAATTCGAGTCCAGACACAAGAAAACGAGCCCGCGATCTGGGAGCAGCGATCGGCAGTTATCATTTGAACTTTGACATCGATACTGTCGTGAACAGCGTAGTTTCCCTCTTCACCAGTACGTCCTCCACTCCTGAGTCAGGATTTGATGTTAGGACTACGTGCAAATATTTACATTTCTGTGGCAAAGGGGCAAAACTGACTCCCAAACTTTCATAGCTGTCACACGTTTCACCCCGAAATTCAAGATGCAAGACCCTGAAATTCGCAATTCCGCGAACTACTAACATCATTTTCAGGTATGGTGGGACTCCAGCCAGCAATCTTGCTCTACAAAACATTCAAGCCCGTCTTCGGTAAGCAGCTGCTCCTTGTCAACTTTCTTGTTGCGCATATAATTTAGAGTGGCGCATGATTCTAAGCTGCCGTGATTGCTATTTTCTGCCATAAAAGCTATGTTTAACTGTGAAATTTGCAGGATGGTGATGGGTATGAAATGCTCCAACACTTTATCTGTAGACCGTCATATACTAACTAATATGTAGCTTACATGTTCGCACAATTGCTTCCCACTGCTCGAGGAAGAACGAAGCCTGGTTCGCTTTTGGTATGTTTCTTTCTTGAACTGAAACGCGAAGTTCTTTAAGGCAGTGACGCCGTGCTTCTCAAACCCCAGTGTGCTTCAAAACGAAATGCTGACTTCAGAACCAGGTGTTAGGCTCAGCCAACGTTGACGAATCGTTGCGAGGTTATTTCACCAAGGTATGTATCTCTCTTGTTTCTACTTTGTAGTACAAATGCGCATGGGATTGAAGCCGTGATTTCAGATTTCTGTCCGCGTTAGAAGTCTATCTTCGCACCTATATAGTTCGCCTAAGAATATCAATTTTAAGTGAGCAAAAGCTGACATGAACTTGCATAGTATGACGTACGTAATATTCCGATGTTTTTGTTCCCCCACTTTGGAAGATTCGAAGGCTTAAGAGTTGAGACATAACTTCCAGGCGCTTGCAGCACTAAGAAAGTCTCTCGACGTACCCTACTCAAGCGCTCACAATCTTGTTAAAGTACAAACTAACGTTGAAGTTTTTGTAGTGCAGCAGTGCGGATATAAACCCAATCGGCTCTAGTAAGTCTTTCTAAGTTATTTTTTCCCCACCCAGATCACAGGTTAGGAGCTTGGATATTCTTCTGGGCTTTCCTCCTAGAAAGTTGTCCTGGAGGCGATATATGCACTCGAACGCCCAAACGCTCCGATTCTGTGTCGAAGATGCATGTGCTAACTTGACTTAGTATCCAAAACAGACCTAAAAAGGTTTATCCTCTGGGCTGGAAAGTAAGCTGATCCTCAAACTCGTTATTCACCCAACACAATAGAGGTTGGGAGCTAAGATCTCTCTGCTCCCCACATCTACATGTCAAGAAGCGCTTGCTGACTGGGGTACCTCAAGGAACTTTGATATGCCACTCCTCGAAACCTTCATCAGCGCACCACCAACTGCTGAGCTAGAGCCAATCACGGATGACTATGTTCAGAGTGACGAAGTTGACAGTAAGAAACCGTTAACACCTAGGTTTGGCTAACGAATTGCCATAGCTGACACCAAGAAATTAGTGAATATGACATATAATGAACTCTCTGTGTACGGCCGTCTTCGCAAAATCGACAAGCTTGGCCCATATGGAATGTGGTCGAAGTTGCTCCATCAGTGGGGCCATCTCCTTTCACCGCAAGAGATTTACGAAAAGACTCGATTCTTCTTCTGGTGCTACTCGACCAATCGCCACAAGAGCAAGTCTCCCTACTCCTACGTATAGCATGGAGTGGAAAGACTAAGTCTAATATAGTGACCACATTGACTCCAAGCTACCATGCAGAACAATACAGCCGTACGTCCCCCTTTTATTACTTTCTTAACTCTCAGATTCTGGTAGAGCCTAGAAATTAGGAGTTTCTCGATCAAATATCGCTTTGCCGTTTTTCTTTTGGAAAACGAGACCGCTGACAAATAATACTGCACAGCGGACGACAACAGATTCGACCTGAGGCCTTTCCTGTATCCAAGCTTCGACTATGCGTACACAAAAATCGAGAAGACGCTCAAGGCCATGGGAGCTGCGGCAATGAAGAAGCCGGAGGAGAAGGGACAGAAGGACGATTGAGGAGATGGAGGACTTGTAGATTCCGAAAAGACTAGAAAGCTAACAAGGGGCTTGAGAGCATATTATCATGGTTGGACTTGGAGACATGGGGTCGCACTCTGCCAATAGTACATCGGTATAATAAATTATCCAAATTGCACTGGACTCTATTCACAGCATGATTTCTCCTTGTGCAGTTTTGCGCGGGGTTGTTGCCGATTTCATGGCATTGAACCATGTCTTTCCCTGAGTGGACAATATCACGTGCCATACCTGCACGGGCAGGACCTGATTAGTAAGCCCGGCATGGACGGTTAAGCCTTAACAAATTGACGTCTACCTCTCCACACGCAAGGAACGGCACCAACGGTCCGAGCTCTATCCCTCACCTGCCGATAGCTCATGCGCCGTAGCATGTACATACATACCCACCTATGTATCAACACAAAAAGATCCGGTTCCAGCAACCTCACACTCTTGCGAACCACTCTTTCTGCTGATGCGGGGACTTTCATTATACCTGGAGCGTCCATTCTCCTGAACATCACGAATCGAATCGGCTCCCATACACAAAGCAGGCTTCAAGCGGAGAGCCATGTTCAGCATCAGCTCCCTCGTCAAGTCCGCACAATCCCTCATCGACCCAACGCACGCCCTCAACCTTTCGTCCTCTGATCGCAATCCTTCAAAGTCTACGCTCTTTCGCAGCCAATTCCGCCTTCCAGATTCCCAGAATCCTTTACAAGAGATCACTGCGGAGCTTACGGTCAGCCCTGCGATCCAGTACCCAGCAAATGCTACGCAGGGAGAAAAGGATAAGGATAGACTTCGTGGATACCATTATCCGGGCAAGCTGCACTTGAGTGAAAGCTACCTCTGCTTCTCGACTCAGCCAACGAGCTTCCTGCCGACCGCAAGCACCAGCACGAGCTCAGGGTTCAATGGCCAAACACATGGAGCTGGACCTGGCGGGAATGGATTTACACTACCGCTATGCGCGATTCGCAGGGTGGAAAGACTGCACAGTCAGAGCTATCAAGTGAGTATGAGCATGCTTAACTTGGGCGTTAGCTGACAGTTGGCAGTTCGCGCTGGCTATTACGACATGGAATGGAATGAGCAATCTCACCACAAAGGATCCCTCGAAACCTGCCCCTTCACAACAAAAGATTACAATCCAACTAGCTGGTAGTCGGCAACAATGCGAACGATTCTGCGATGTGCTGAAGAAAGGGCTGAAGAGCGCAGTGGGGGATGTTGGAAAGCTGAAAAGGGTCGTGGCAGAGTGTTATTCCGAATTTCTACTCAGACCAGATCCGAAGAAAGAAGACCCGGCACCAGATGCGGGCCTTGGGATGAATTCCGAATTTCGATATCCAGGCGATGCGAGAAAATTGAGGGATAGAAGCAAGATGCGTTTATGGGCGGAGTATTTGAGAGAGAATGGAAGGAATGTCACATTGATACGACAGCCGACTTTTCATAAGCTTGTAAGAGTTGGCTTGCCAAATAGGTTGAGAGGCGAAATTTGGGAATTGACGAGTGGGAGCTTATATTTGCGCCTGGAGTCACCATCGTTATTTGAAGATACACTGTCGAAGTTTGAGGGCAGAGAATCTCTTGCGATTGATGAGATTGAAAAGGATTTAAATCGAAGTTTGCCCGAGTATCCTGGATTCCAGAGTCAACATGGCATTGAACGGCTACGAAGAGTTCTGACCGCATACAGTTGGATCAATGAGGAAGTTGGATACTGCCAGGCCATGAACATCGTCGTTGCAGCCCTTCTGATATATATGTCAGACGCACAGGCATTTTATTTGCTTTCGGTCCTATGCGATCGATTACTTCCAGGGTATTACTCGACAACTATGTATGGCACGCTCCTTGACCAAAAGGTGTTTGAATCGCTAGTTGAAAAGACCATGCCCATTCTATGGGATCATCTTCAGAAGGCAGACGTACAATTGTCCGTTGTCTCCCTGCCGTGGTTTCTATCGCTGTATATCAATTCAATGCCGTTGGTATTCGCCTTCCGGGTTCTCGATGTTTTCTTCCTCGAGGGCCCTAAGGTGCTATTCCAAGTCGGATTGGCAATTTTACGGATCAACGGCGAAGAACTTCTAGATGCCACAGATGACGGCGCGTTCATTTCTGTCTTGAAGTCCTATTTTTCAACGCTGGACGAATCGGCACATCCAAAGTCAGAAAATCCAAAACTTCGAGCTGTGACTCGTTTCCAAGAGCTTATGGTTGTTGCTTTCAAGGAGTTCTCAGCCATCACTCAAACCAGCATCACCGAACAGCGAATGAAACACAAAGACTCGGTGCTAAATGACATAGAAAGCTTCGCCAAACGGACCTCCATTCGCAATCTTGGGCCTGATAGCAAGCGATTAAATATGGAAGAGCTCGGTTCATTATACGATAGATTCTACGGCATCATATATGAGAGAGAACAACGTGCACAGATGATACACGAAGAAGTTGAAAGACGTGCAAAAGCAATCAGAAACAGGACGTCAGAGTTGGTGTTCAGTGATAGGCAAAGCATTGAAAAGGGCCGTGTTGGTCTGGGACCGAGCCCGACGTTGATGGATTATGATGGATTCCGTGAGTTCCTTGCTGGGATATGTAGGTGGGCAGTTTCTGACGCGCCGACGCCACCGGAGAAGGATACGCCAAAAGAGCAGTCGTATGTCGGAAGTATCAGACGCAAGGAAAACTCACTTTCGCCATGGGGCGCAGGAAATCCTGTGCCGGCGGATCATGAGTTTATGCAGAGACTGTTTAGGCGATGGGATGTGGACATGAGCTCCGCTCTTACTCTGGCAAATGTTGTTACTGGGCTTGCACATATAAAGGGGACGCGCGACATTATGGGAAGCATAACTTACTTTTTCGAACTCTATGATGATGACGGAGATGGAAAAGTCGATCGGGAAGGCATTTTGAGGATGTCAGAAGCGTTGCTTTTTCTCTCCAGGCGTGGGTTAGAGGGTTCTTTAAGACCTTTAAATCCCAGCGAGGCTAGTGTCGCAAATTCGCCAGATGGACCACATGGAACATCGAACGAGCGATTTTTGAGCAGCGTGAGCGCATTCATCAGGAGGTGTTTCGAGTACGCCGACCCAGACCGTCCTCAAAATCGGAGCGAAGCTTCCACACCAACCGAAGACGACCTGACTCACCCTGATTCTTTCGGTATCGGTGACGATTCCGAAGAAGCAGAAGAAGAAGACCTCCTCGACCTCGGCACATTCGAAAAGGGCTCTTCATCCAAAACACTCCCAAAAACCCCGAGTGAAAAGCGACGCTCTCAGCGCTCCGCCTCTAGACAGTTATCCGAAGCCGCAAACGCAGCGCTCGACCCCTCAAACCCTCTCCACATCACGCTCCCCACCTTCCGCATGGTCGTGCTCGCCGACGAGCTGCTGGAGCAATTCTTCGAATCCTCGTTCCCCTCCTCCTTCCACATCCTCGACTCCGCCGAGGCCGTCTCGCCCACGGCGCGCTCGTCGAGCCTCACCACCTTCGCCAACCTCGGCTTCGTCCGCTCACCAATGGCAACAGCAGGAGTAGGCGGCACAAGTTCGGCGGGCGCGGTACCGCCGGGCAAGGGCCTCCGCGGCGTCCTCGACAATATCGTCACGGATGGGATGCGTGTCGCTGCGGAGGTGAGACGCAGAGTCGACGAGGCGCAGAAGGATATCGAGAAGAACGCGATGCAGCGCGACGAGGACGAGGACGAGGACGACGTCGAGGACTACAGTAAGGCTGGCGCGAGCGCGTACGCGAGGGATGCGGATCGCAGAAGTGTGAGGAGCGAGGATCGCGATTTGCTGGAGGGCGCGGATGCAGAGGCGGGGAGTCTGAAGGGCGAGGTGAGTGAGGTTAGCATGGAGGCTTTGGGGGTGCCAGAGGGGAGTATGAGGAGTAGGAGTTCTAGTGCGGCGAGCAGTGGTAAGAGCAAGGTTGTGGAGTTTGAGCAGTGAGCAGTGAGTGAGCGAGCGAGCAAGCTTGAGGTCGGGTGCATGTATGGGAGGGGAAGTTGGGTGTATTGTTTGGGCAGAGACACTGAGGAAGCCGAATAGGCGGCGGTGATTTGGGAAGCGAGCGGCGTTTGATTTTCCGCGAGGGCTTTATGGAGGGTATGCGGAGAGGGAAATATAGAAATGTAGCTGCAACGACGGCACGTTGCATCCATTCTGCACACACGGCTTCTGCCTGGACATGATGAGTTCTTCAGTGATATTTTTGCATGTACTGTATGTGTACAGCAATGACAACAACAACGCGTGGCAACTCGGAGTCTCTTCTTCTCTTCAATCGAGATAATCTAACAGCAGACATGAACAGCATCGGTGGTTTAGTGGTAAAATCCATCGTTGCCAGCTGAGTCTTCTCGACTCACAAATTCGATGGGCCCCGTGTTCGATTCACGGTCGATGCAATCCTTTTACCACGCTGCGCCTTCATATTAAGTGGTTCTTTTGTTGTCCTCGCGTGCTCTTTGCGGCGCTCGTCTTTTGGGTGGGTTTTGTTTTTATGAATCGTGGGGTCGACCCCACTTAGCTCCATAGCCCGGTGCTAGCTAGTGCGGCGAGGTCGATGGGACGTTTCTCCACGATTTCGCTTTTCAAAACTTCTTCCGCAGACATCGCGGTTTTGACGTCTACGATGATCTTTCACGATCTCCTCCTCTAGTCTTCTGAACTCGAGTCCTCGTGCAGTTACAATGTGCATCTCTCTCCAATATCTCTCTCCAAGATGTGGGTTAGGCGATTTGGAGATGAGAGGTATCATATGTGCATCTTACCTCGAGCAGTATTTATTGCAAGACCCATCGTCAATTACTGTCCTGTGAACGGTTTCAATAGAACTGTATTATCTATCACAAGTCTAGTTCTATTTCCACAGAAGAAGCTGTCCTTCAATCATGTCTTCCCAAATTGAGGTACCTATCGTCATTATCGGCGGCGGTGGCTGCGGTCTCATAGCGTCCGTTTTCCTGAGCGACCTGAAGGTAGAGCTGCTAGAGCATGTTCTGTTCGAGAGACGTTCAGGAACATGCGGTCCTCTCCAAGGCTCATTATTTCAATCAACGAACTATGGAGCCAAGTGAAATCATTCATTCGATCGTATCCATATTGTGGATGGGACATGCAACCTCGTGAATAGCCTTGCCGACCCAGGTCCACGATGGTCGTGTCCTCGGGCTGGTCTCCGGCTTTGGCGGAAAATTTGGCACTCCTGCACATGAGACATATCGGTATATTCTTGCTTGCCTATATTGTTCTTAGTAGGAAAACGATTCAGTCCTTGTTACTGTGAGCCACCCCGATGACATTGCAGCCCAGTTTCGCGCACAGTACGTGATTGCGGCTGATGGTGTGAATTTCTCGACGGGCAAGCTCGGAGTGAACATAGAGGATCATACAAAACTCGTTGATTTTGTCAGCACTCATTTCAAGGCTGATCTATCGGACTATTGGGACGGTAAGTCTACCCTTGACTCCTTACCCACATGAATCGTCTCATTTTCGTCACCTCATCGCTCAAATGGTATTAAATCTTGGTCATCAATCTGCACTTTTCTCCTTCAATCTCAAACCAATATGGCACAACCTCCCTGTCATTTTCATCAGACACGCCCCTCCTCATCTCCCTGGAATAACCAGCGCACTCGTCAACACCGCCACCTCCCCATTCTTCGGCATCATCACCAGCCCATTCCCCAGCAGCGTACACAACCTCAAACAATCCATATTTAGCCAATCCTTGGGCATGAAAAAGTGTCGCACCACCTTCTCATTCTTGCTCCTCGACATGGCATTATACGAGCACATCCAATACTCCTTATCTAGAAACACTAACCCTTTGCGCGGCAAGACCCCGAGCGGAATCTCAACCTGCGACTGCACCTCAGGCGGGATGGTGATGGCGGTGATCGTGGTTCCTGCGGATGGGGAGCGTGTAGATATACGGCTCGTGTCGAAGATTTGGGTAACCTTTGTATGCGATGTTTGGCTCGTTTTGTGAGTCGAGTGCATGAGTATGTGTTGGGCGGCTGAGGATTTGATAACGAGAGTGGTTTCGTCTTTGAACTCGCCATTTGGCTTGTCACCGCTGGTTTGTGTTGCGACTGGGGACTCGACAGAGGTCGACGTCCTCTCGATGTCCCACGACAAAACCTCTTCCAGACCCGTCCAACTATATGCTTTGATCGTATCCGGCTCAAAAGCCAACAGAACGGACGGATCCGTAGGGTGCTTCATCCACTGCCGAGGTGGCCCAAACCTTGTCTTCGCTTGTGACGCAATGATAGTCTGCGATTCTACTGACCAGACATCAACCGATGATCCCTTCTCAACGAACAGCAGCGTCCCATCGTGGTTCAGGAGAAACTTTCCCATTCCCCCATCGATTTCCATCTTGATCTGAGAAATGGGTTTATGTCCCCAATCTGGATTTTCCTTCGAAGGCGGGACGACAGACAAAATGTCAATCACGCCCGTCAAAAATCCACAAGCGAGATGGTTCCCATCCTGAGACCAATTAAGATCAGTCACAGTCATCATGCTCGGCGATGTCAAAAGTTCTACAGCTCCATTCCCATCTTTGGTCTTTGGATCAGTGCCAATGATGCTGATAACTCCGCAATCGTTGCCCACAGCGTGATAGTGTCCTCCGCTATGGACCGCGAGCGCCGTTATAGGATCTCGGATATCTGCAACAATCTCCGAAATTGGTGCGCTTCCGACCTCGCTGCCTACCTCACTAGTCGGCTCGTCCGTCTCGTCCAGTCGGATGAGTGCATTAGGTTCCCAGACATTACAAGATTGACCTCTAATGTCAAACAACCGCTTGCTATCTGGGCTGAAAGCAAGATCTCGTACACTTCCATCAAAAGAGAGATGGTAGATTATGCTAAAGTCTTCATAATGAAACAGCTTAATTGTGCCCACATGATCGCCAGTTACGAAAAGAGTTCCTTCTGGATTGCATGCAATGATTGATGCTCCCACTTTAAGCTCCTGTTGTATATTGTCATAAGGATGCCACTTGAAAACATGGCCTCCTTGGTAGAGACCTAGAATTTCTTCGGTGTGTGGTTGCCACTGAATCTGGTCCACCACAGTCCAGCCATTACCTATTTCAAGGTCACTTTGCTGCCGGAAGCAGTGGTTGATCAGCTCAGGGGGTTCGATGCTCCAAACTGCCATTGGTGAACCTCGGTATGAAACCGCGATATGCTTCAGATCCGCATCAAATGCCATCCTCCAAGGTACGAGTGCCACAGTCCTGTCTATAGCATCATCATCTTTGAACAATTCTTCATCAACAAGAGACCATGCAGTTGGGAGTTTATTCAGACCCGACGTCGGTTTATGCAGACTGATTGTCCATATCTGTCGATCTTCTGCGCCGAGAAATAATTTGTTATCATCAGGAGAAAAAGCAATTGTCATTGCTCTGCATCGTGGCGGATTCGGTTTCTGCCATACCATTGCCCCACTCGTCATATCCCAAACCTTTGTGGTCTTGAACCCTGATGATACCAGCCGATCTCCTTTGTTACTGAAACTCGACGCTTTGATGATTTACTTATGCTCCAGAACATGTATAACCTCAAAAGTTACCGCATCATAAATCATGATCTTACCCTTCACCCCGATCGCTGTGATGGCAATGCGGGACCCAGAATTTCGTATCGAAGCTGGCATTGTGCCTTTCTGCATGGTCAACTTTGCCAGGCTGTCATCCCATTTAGTCGCTGAAATGCCCTTGATACTGAGGGCAGGCGGTGATCTAGCGCCATGAGCAAAATTCTGATATATCATTGAGCCTCGCGGGCAAAACGGCGCAATGTGCTCCTTGATCGAAATATTCTGACTAGTAAGATCCGTGCCAAACTTGCCAATTATCTTAAGCAAGTCTATCGCCCACATCTCTGTCGACTCCAAATCTTGCATCCGACGAAATGCCGGATCATGGCCTGCTTCCTGTTTGCGTATCTTGCGAACTAGAGAGCTCAAACTTCTAGATGCGTAGACGAGTCGCCTCAGCTGTCTGAGGCTCGCCAAGGCCGAGATCCATGTCAGAACTGTCGTAGCCTTCAAAAATTTGAAGAGAATTTTCAGCTCTTCATCCTCTAGAGGGCATAGATTTAAGTAATATGCCCAAGACGTCATGGCATATTCAAAAGGACGATATTTTTCAGATGCCGCATCCGACTCCGCGGTACCTCGACGCTCTGCCCGCTGAGGTGTCATCCTCTCCATCATCAGCATGCACTTTGCAAACATGTACTTGTGCGTTTCTGTCGGATTGATAGCGAGACGACCTTTAGTAGTTTTCGTGAGGTATTCTTTGGCTGTTTTATGCACCATCAACAAATGCTTCGTCGAATCCACAACAACAAACTGTCCACAAACACAATTAATGGTGACGTCCAGCGTTTGAAGAAGTCCCAGGGATTCTGGCTGTAAGGCTTCGGCAAGTTCTTCCATGGTCAAAGGTCGACGCGAGCAAGCTGCCCATGTCAATATTATCTTAGCCAAATCAACATTCTTTGCCTCGATTCCAGCTTCCATTCGTTGGTATAAATTCTCCATGTCTGGCGGAAGATCATTCAAGATGGTCTCCATTTCTTCCATTGAGATACATTGAAGAATTCTGTTCATGACAATGCTTACCCATAGGAAATTGTGCTGTGCCGTTTGCAACAACCTATCAGTTATCTGCGATTTATGATCCCCTAATGCGTGCCACAATTGGATTTCCGTCTCGACAAAAGCCCGAATGTCTTGATCAGTTCCGTTGAGTGGTAGGATATTCACCGATATTTTGCTCTTCAGTCGGTTGAATTGTAAGTCGAGTTCTGGAGATGGGCGACTTGATATGACAATTTTGATGGGTATCGACGTGAAAGGTATGGTTTGGAAGAGCTCCAGCAGAACGCCTCGATCATCTGCTTCATCAAGGGCGTCCATTGCCCAGTATACAGGAGGCAGATCTTGCTCTTTGAAGAGTGCTCCGACAAAGAGCTTCTGCCACACTGCTCGTGCATCCAATTTACCAAGTCCAGCCGTTCCCAGATTCATATCCAGTAACGCTTGCCGATATGAAGGAAGCTGTTTAGCAATCTGGTACGCCAAAGAACGTAGACAGTTTCCGAGAGATCGTTTTGTCTGGTCGCCAAATCGAAAGAAGTAGAATGCACAGACTCGGTCTTGAGTCACGAGTAATTCCTTGACGATGAACGATAACAAGACTGATTTTCCGCTAGCGGGTTGTGCATGAAGCCACAAAACGTTGGTTCCTGTCTCCTCATCTTGCCACCCCAAGAATACAGGATCAGACTCGATCCATGCACATGTCCCATCGGACCATCTGCTTCGGAAGAATTCCAGGTCATCGTCCGTGTCTTGTGATGTAGCGAGTATGGTGGCGAGATTCTGAGTATCTTCAGGAGTTTCGAGTAGTTCCTTGACTGCTTACTGTTAATGACCCTTCACAGAAAAGACCCTCGAGTAAAGTATCTGTTCCAGGGTGATCGTGAGCTTCACCAGCTCCAGGACAACACGTACCTTTCTTTCGAAACCTGTCAACCATAGTTTTCAGGAGATTCCTCAAATTGATATAATTCACATCTTCTCTGCTTGGAAACTTGCAGATCGTGTGGTGATCCGCCTTCATTGCCATCGAAACCTCGTCGGGATAACCGAGAACAGCAGAATCTTTTTCAACTATCATCTTCGTGCTTGTTAGCATCGCTAATATCAAAAGGCACAGCGTGCATAATTACCATCTTCTTCACCCCAATACTTGTAGGAAGCGTCTCATAAAAGGATACTATCTTCAGAACGCGAGCAACATGACGAAACTCATCATTCATTGATTCCAAAGCAGGAGAGTTGCGATTCAGGTCGGTGATATATTGCTTGGGCGTATGGATGAAGGAGACTTGCAGAATCTTATTTAAAAGCTCCGCCAGGTTTGAGCCTCGATGCGGTGTTGCTAGAAACAAAATGGATGACACTTTAGAGATAATGCCCGAGTATTCGGGGTCATTTTGACCCAGGAGGAATGCCTAGTTTGGGGTCAGACTGATAAAACGTGATCAAGGAGCGAAGTAGACTACCTTACGAGGAGATGCGGGCGCCCTGTATTCCGGGTTCCTGTGGAAGCCATTTATGAGGCCAGAAGAGTTCCGGATCGTGATTGTAACACCATGTTGCCCGGCTCGAACCTCCCAAGCCATGGACAAATATGATATCAAGGGATGGAGGGGTCTCTGGTTCATAGAGGATTGTAAGTCCCTGAGGATCTTTGGTGCGGTCAAGCTTCACTACAGCTGAGGGTGACCTCTCGCGACCGAGAAATAATCCCGTAGTCACTGCACGTAGTCTAGAGCGCTCATTTTGCACACCGAAAACACCAACTTCGAGAGCGTTCGACACTTCTCTATCTATAGCTCTCCGAGGTTCGACTTCCAAATAACTCGCTATTCGCGACGGTGCCGGCCGCGCCTGAACGACTAATGAACTCGAGGTTGATGTTTGCGAAGGCTCTCCAGGACTTTTGGGCGGTTCAGCGGCGGGGGTCTTGTCTTTGTCGCGATTCTTCTTTTTGAATTTCGAGAACTGATGGCAAATACGTTAGCAATCACGCCTTCCCATCTTCTGGGGGCGCATCCCCAGCTCACCATTATAACATTCTAGTGGCACCAGCGATGTCAATATCACAAACCACAGTGAACAAATGACGACTCAACCCCTGATGACAAAAGACAAATTAAGGACAAGGCACCAGCTGGTGCGGCACGGGAGGTTCAACCCCGATCATTGTCCACCCGCACGACCACCACCACGAGGCTGAGGCTCTGGGGGCTGAGAAGCTCCGGAGGATGCATCGTGGGTTTGTTCGGGACCTCTCATGAGAGATAGTTGCATGTGTGGTGCAGGCAATGTGTCGCGACAAGACTGATTGAGACTGCTGGTGCATCGGATTTCCTGCATGTTAAGCTGCTTAACAATCCCGCACCAGTTGAATTGTTGTGACGGCAGTGGATGGTGCATGTTATCAGGCCTCACTGTCCAATAGGTGCGAGGTTCCAAGGTTTAGCATCGACGATCACACCCGAACCATTCCTTTTGTTGCCGAAGGATCATCGCTGCGGACATGCATGTCATACATTTCCAGCTTTTGATCGCCGCCATAGTTCCAAACGGATGGATTTTATATGTAAGTCGCAAGCTCGCAAGCTTTTGAAATGTGAGGCCTGAAGATCTACAATGCTCATTCATGTCGATGTTGGGCTTGTATGTCGGAGAAATACGTGGGTGGGGTTGATCATTGGAGAGATGCGAGATGCGAGATGCGAAATGCGAAATGCTAACGTGGTCGCTCCGGCCCGTCGCTGCTTCTTGTTCTTTTGCTTCTAGCTCTATGAAGTAGGGCCATGAATATTCTTAAGATAATAACGACTACATACGACCACAGACTGGAGAGAATTGGGCATCCCGTCCGCTCTGCCATACACAAGCTCCAGATCGGCAGATTAGTAGTTGGGTGGGTGACCACCAGCGAATACCTGCTGTTGTATGTTTTTAATCTTTTGTTATGATTTTTACCCTTCTTAATACATGCCAACTTGCCTACTGTTTTATACTTTGTAAAGAATGGCTAGAGCCGCTAAACAAGCACTAGAAAAGCAAACTATAACAAATGATCCTCTGAATGGGTAAAGATCTTTCTATTGTTAGCATGACGCTATGAGAACCAATCCCTCCTAGATTCTCATATTCCTGAGAATCCTCCGGTGCTTACGCCTAAACAAATAACCTATCCAACATAAACGTGATGCTATAGACTAAGTTTTCAGACCCTCAAAACTACCTCATGCAATGAACATAGTCCTTTTGATCGGTCCCATTTCAGAATCTCAACTTTATAGAGCAGCTTTCTCATCTAAAACTCATGTCCTCAAACCCCAAGTTTGGGTAGGATAGATTTCACATCCATTTCTAAGTGATGTAGCTCTTCGCAAACTCACTTACTGTCCCCACAGAGGGAACTAGAACATCACTAACACCTGCCATGCCCATCTTCAGATATGCACTCACTCCCCAGCAGCAAGTAAACCATATCCAAGCCGCCGCCTAAAGATATCCAAGGATCCTCTTTCACCTCTTGTCCGGCAGCTTTGTGCCGCCAAGCCTACCATATATGTTGATAGCAATGTCCTCGAAATGAATAGCTGCCACATTGCCAACGAAGCAAATCAATACAGTAAAACCCCAATCATTCAAGGAATGGCTCTTGTTCGCTGGCATGGGCCATGTCAGCAGGACGTGAATATGCCTGAAATGCCATATGAAGGGCCATGCTGATGCATCCGATTACAATACCGCTTAGATAGGTAAATTTGTCGCTGCGAGGCACTTTTCGTTATGTTCAACAGGATAGATTCTGTTCGAAAGCTCGTTCCGGAGTTGGCTAGGGCTCCGGGTCTTTGCCATAACATATTTACCAGGTTGATTTTTTATTAAAGTGAATAAATATGGGTTAGGAGGACTTGTCCTAAGACAAATGCTTGGATATTCACTACATAACATATAGGAATCAAATATGGTAAATGATGGTAAATGCTTAAAATCCTTTATCAAAATCCTCTATTAAGTTATCCCTAACAGACTGACAGTGCATTTAGTATATGTTGTAATATATGTATGGGCTTGCACAGGACAATAAGAGACTTATACTTATTCTGCCGCCAGGCTTCGTTTCAGTGCCATTCTACTACTTTCAAACACCATTAGCCCATGCACATAGAACTGTTAGAAGGTGAATAGCACTCTCATTTAACTAGTGAAAATAGAACCGCTGTCTCCATAAAGAAATCGTGAACAACCGTCAACGTCCCCATTGCGTGCTATAAAAAAAAAAAAGTATGTCGACAGTGCGGAATAGCTCTTCTCAAGCTCTCATATTGCAGAAAACTACTATGACATCACTTATTCGAATTCTTCTTCGAATTATTCCTTAACACCTGCTTATGTTCTTGCTTTCCAGGCCTTGAATAGCAAAACACACCCCACAACCTTCGCCTCTACTTCCTCGAAGTTTTTTTCCAGGGCCTCAATAAACAACTTCTCGGTATCCCCGCAATTGTCAAACACACCCTTCTGATTGTATATCCACATCAAAGCCCTTCCAAACCAATTGAATCGGATATTTTCACCCTGCCCTAGGATAGTCGTGCCGTAGAGAGCGCCCTCCTCGGTGAGGTGGGTCTTGAGATTCTCAAAGATGCGCGCCTTGGCGGCACAGGGGCCAGGAAGGCAGTGCAAAAGGTAGAACAGCGAGATCGAGTCGAATCTCTCCCTGCCAACTGCCTCATCTTTTCCTGCCTCGTTATTGCCTGATTGCAGTGGCAAGGGTTCAAACGCGTCGGCCACAAAGGCCCGAACAGGCAGAGTAGGCTCTGCTGCTCCGATGCGTCCTGCTGCTGCCGATAAGCAATTGGGGTTCAGGTCCACAAGCGTGATTCTTTGGATCTCATTAGGGTCCGCTTCCGACGTGGCCGATTGATTAGAAACGGCCGCGGCTGGGAAATATCCAGTTCCCACGCCAACGTCGAGGTGGTTTGATGAGAAATTGGCTTTGAAAAATGGTAGCAGGATGCTTGAGGTTGGACAGCGCCAGGCATAGCTGTTGCTGATGCCTAAGACCCAAAAGTCGTAGATCTTCAACGTCCAATGACTATAAATTCTGGCCCCCAAACTTCGCTTTTCCTTCGTATCATCGTCAAGACTTGAGGACGTTGCTGGGAAGGACTCTTGAATGCTAGATGAGGAAACCATGATGTTGCTTTATCGAGTATGTATGTTCATGCTTTGTGTTAAGCTGAAGTAGAAATGATGAAAAATGTGAAAGGAGGCATTGCTGACACTGGCAATGCATTTGCAATCCAGCATTACATCAGCAATGTATGACAGGCACTTTTTGGAATTATCCACGAACAGGTAAAACAACAAATTAGACAAGCCGCAGAAAGCAGGATTCCCAACTTAAATTAACTCATGAATTTACAACCAACTTATATTCAGCAAGTTAAGTTGCGACCCTAACTCAAACTCACTTAAAAGCTCGCGAGTCACTAGAGTTAGCACTCTTGACCTAAGGTACTAACCCTATTAGGCTAGTAGTTCCTATTTTAAGCATAGCCTATAGATTACATTAGATTAGACAATTAATTGATAAGATAATCTTAATTTAATCAGACTGTCAGACAGTAGCTAAAGAATAGTTAGTACCTAGTATATAGAAAAGTATTTGGGAGTTATGTTTGCAGCCAGCTCCTAATTAGATTGTTATATTAACTGAAGAGTCACTGATTGAAGAGTTACTACTACTTGAAGAGTTGGCAAACTAGGCAGCCGTTAGCATTCATGTAGTTATTAAGAGGTAGATTGTAAGATAGTACCTAGTGCTCGATGCTTGAATAGTGCGAACGAATGCTCAGTATGAGCAACGGATGATGCAATCGTTTGCGCAAGCGGCCTTAAGAGGATATAAGAAATTAAGGACTCAACAACAGTCACGCTTTCCAGACTCATAACTGTTGAAGACAACGTGTAATAAATCGAATGTGATTGGTTAAACTATCCAAGTGTGGACTAGACGTCTTAGAATATAGAGACCCTGCAACAAAGGCTCAAAGAGCCAGTGGTTGAAGTCGCCGATGCTCTAAGATTCCCATAATCTCGACGGAGCCCAGGCCCGCAACCGGAATCGATGAATTTCTTGCATCAAAAGTGTTTAAATCATTGCTACTAACTGTGGAATATTTTCCTGTATTCCAAGATATTCACTTTGGTCACATGGAATATGTTGCATAGTTCTGGCGGTGTGCCACAATTCGTTTGCTCAGGCATATGCATAATGCACCTATCTCTTCTCTGAACCATTCATTTGATCTGCCTCTTCTACGAGCCTTTGTTCCATGCCACATCACATATATTAAGAGTGGCATCCATATTTCACATAGAGAACAAATCAATCATAATTTGAGATACCAAACCGTCTGCCGTGATCTTTCGATCACATCTCCAACATTATGTCAATCGTATCATCCCAAACCGATATAAAAGTGGTGGATTCGGTGCCTACACTTCTATCTCTCCTCGATAACTTCACGAGCCTCCCCGTCCATCCTCCCGCGTTATATCTTGATTTGGAAGGAATCAAGCTCGGTCGCGACGGTTCTATATCCATCCTCTCACTCTACATCGCCTCTACGAACAAGATCTACCTCGTAGACATCAATCGCCTCGGGAGGACTGCCTTCTCAACCTCAAACAGTCGCGCGACCTCTCTCAAAGCCATCCTCGAATCTCCAACCATCCCCAAAGTCATCTTCGATGTCCGCAATGATTCCGATGCCCTCTTTAGCCTTTACCAGATTTCCGTAGGAGGCATCGAAGACCTCCAACTCATGGAGCTCGCAAGTCGGCCGGGTCCGAAGGATTTCGTCGCTGGGCTCGCCACGTGCATTGAAAACGACAGCCTTGTTTCCGCCGCAGCGAAAGCACAATGGCAGCGCACGAAAGACGGTGCTCGTCAACTCTATGACCCAGAGAGGGGTGGGCGATATGAAATCTTCAACGTGCGTCCGATGAGGCCCGAAATTGTACAGTACTGCGCACAAGACGTAGCTCTATTGCCAGGACTATACGAGGTTTACAGTGCCAAGCTGGCTCCGCCAGGGGAGATGTTTTGGCGGGTTCAGGTGCAACAAGCGACGAGAGATTGGGTCAAGCTCTCGCAGAGCCCGGGTTATGATGGACAGGCAAAGAGTAAGGTCTGCGGGCCTTGGGATAAGTTGTATATCCAGCAGGCCACTGATGATTGGAATGAGGAAATTATGTTCAAGGCAATGCACGGTGATAATGGGAATGAATACGAGGATGAGTATGAGGATGAGTACGAGGATGATGGCTGGCACCGGGATGATACAACGGCTCGGGATTGTATAGGTTGGGAAGAGGATATGGTGAAGAACGGGGAGTATTTTTGATGTTTAATCTGGGCATCTTGGTCATCTTAGCTTCTCTTATAAAACTCTGATTCCTTCCCAAAGCTAAAGGATTGCCAGCAAAGTGTCAAACATAAATGTTTGCGATGGGTTTACAAAAGAAGCCGAGGTAGCGGTTGGGCTGCTGAATTCGGCAGACTCGCAACCATCGCATCATACTGTTGCACATAGTCTTTCGGCGGCGGCGAGGGCATACCAGCTCTGAATGACTCTCCTACTATACATATCCAACCACAGCCCTCCTCACCCAAGAATTGCCCATCTTCCCTACTTATTCCTATCGACCCTGTCACCGCTTTGTAGCAAGATTTTGGCCCACTATATCCTCCAGCTGTCTATCGAGTGCTTGTGCAGCTTGGTCTGTTGACCGATACAATCCTGTGATTGTGCGCGGCTCCAACCGTTGCCAGCCGGGATCCCCGCACAGCTCAAGGAGAACGCAGTAGTAGTATTCGTGATCGTCAGTTTCGAAATCCAGCTCAAAAGACCTTCCTGGCCCAGGCCAGATAATCAATGCATTAGCTCTAATGCGTTCTGTGCGTTATTGGCCTTGCGTTTTGGCGGGTTGTGTAGGACGTCCTGCTGGCTCTTGCCGTGGTAGACTAGAACTGGAAGACATTGCTCTAATAGACGCATCAGAAATCGTCCACGAAACATCGGCGCTACAGCGGACTGAATGAGGATACACACCCTTACTCTTCTGATACAACTTGGCAATCAGTTAAACGGGGCTGGGTTTCGATTAATTATTTATAATGCTATCGAAAAAGGAGCCCTGCGAATTATGCTAACTGACAGCACCCATTTTGGGGAACCCGTATTTTCTGCCAGCATTCCTGTGAGCAGCTGGTGGCTCTGCTGTCGCATCTGGCTTCATATGCTCTGATTGCCGGCTTATTAAAAAGGAAGATCTCTTAGGTGGCTGAGTGCTTATAGTCGTGTGGTCATATCCTAGAGGATACATGCATATGTTGACTCCGAAATTTCGCAATTGCTCGGTAGTCTGCAGGGTGCTTAATCCAGTTTTTTGTTTATATGCGCCAGCGATTCACAATTCTGTTAGGCGTAACATACAGAGAACTGCAGTGGACAACAAACAATATGTGACAGAAAGAGCAACTATACAGTTTAAGGATCTTTGTGTGGAAATTCTCATTCCCTCTAGCTTTCCACTTGTTTCGAGACAATTCTGGCTGTTTGGCAGAACTCGTTTGCTCGGGTCAACAGCCGTCACGCACGGCACGAGGAGTGGGAACCCGGGTTATCCAGCAACCTACTTTACTATCGACAGAAACAGAAGCTACGCTTGCAGAGGGATGCGCGAATGGAATGGATAGGCATTCGTCCGGGTTGAAGATGGGCAGCATGGACGGGTATGAAAAAGGGGACGAAAAAAAATCGGAAATCAACATGTGGGATGTGTTGAATATTGTCATGAAGATGGCGGAGCAAAAGATGAATACAAAAGGAATGAATTGATTGAATTGAACTATCTAGCCTATGAAGCTCTATTTGTATTCAAATAGAGCGTTTTTAAAAGAGTGTGTGTTTTGCATGAGGGAATTGATCCCTCATGCACCTGAGCCATTTCCCTCCTGTGAGCCATTTTCTCACGGGATCTCTAAACTGAGAATCCAAACGGAGGATTCTCAGGGTCAACCGTGTGCCCCAGTGGCACCCACCCTTTACTTCAACAGGATGGGAGGCTAACACGGAACGTACCTTGGGCGGAAGAGGAAGAGGGAGAGCAAGATCTTCAAGGTGTGCCAGTGTCTCGAGACTGTTGTCCTGCATTTGACTAACATTTCCGCTGTGGCTGGAGAGTCAGCAAAGTTGGCGGAGTAACAGGCTTGGAACTCAGACTTGTGCTGTACACCCGTCGGGCGTTCTTTGTTGGAGTGCCTCGAATATCCGTATACGGTATCTATACGGATACTCGATGTCCAACCCGCATCCTCACCGTCGAGACTGTTCAGTAATGTCGTGGCAGTTTTTAACACCATACATAGATAAAACTTCTTTAACTTCTGGCGGTCCCGTCGTCAAGTCAAATTTGCCAATAATCCCATCTTTGTGCCTTTCTTTCTCACTTGGCGACAGACGGATTCACGAAGACACTGGCTCTCGAGCCGGGCACTCCACGGACAGGGCGCTTCACTCGGGCTCTCCTGAATATTTGGGGTCTGTTCGACAAATCTCAAGGCACCTTCTTTCCATCGGCCTCCTGCCCTCACGCGTTGGCCGACTATTGCTCATTTGGCTCTCAATAATACCCGCGGTCGCCGTCGGCGAGCGAATGGGTTGCCTTCCTAAATTGTGGCGTGGCTTCACAATGCGTTCGTACCTCGCTGTAGTTATCTAGGCAGACATATCTGATGACTTATGACTCGCTCTTTTCATTAAACTGGATATTATATATAATGTCGGTATTTAGTTACAGTAACGTTAATCCTTCGCATGTGTCTATACGGAGTATCTGTGTGCTACGTTGCCCAGGCTGGAAGAATACAGCCGCGGCTTCCAGAGTAATTCCAAAGATTAGGCTTGACATAGCGAAACGCCGTGACATGCCTCCCTGAATCAAAAAATGAGTCAACATAGCCAAAGGCGTGAGCCGATTTAGAATCTCCCTATTCCAAGCTGCATCACACTTCGCTGATTAGCTTAATACTTTGTTGAAAAGTATAAATAAACATACCATAACGTCTGATGCAGCGTTCTCTCAACCCTCATTTCTCAACGTGCACTTTCAATTTCTTCATATTCTCCTCCTGTGAAGCTTCAATTGTCTTCTTCTGCTCATCGGTTAAAGGCTTCGGCAATAAGATCTTATCTGGATTAAACTACTGCTCCTTCGGGACCTTGGTTCCATCGGCCCCGTCGAAGCCATTCCTATACGCAGGCGGCATGCGGGCTAGGAAGGCCTTGATGAATTTAGGGCTGATACCAACAGCGTCGAGGACCTCGCGGTCGCCGTTTAGATTGCGTAGAACACCGTCTTACCAAGCGAGATGCAGCTCGTAGGATCTTTCTTAAACCCTCTCAAGATGCTAGAGACCTCCTGTTGGTCGGAATCTTCTGGGTTGAAGCCGGCTGCGCAGTCGTCCTTGGGCAAGGCGGGGGCGGTTGTTAGCTTGTTTCCATCGTACTGATCCATCTTTAAGTGACTATTTCGAAACCCAGTTGGAGGAGTATGATAGAATGATTTTGACCCTTTATCGCACCGGTGCAGGCTTGGTAGTTCAAGAAAGAAGTCGAGGAGCAGGCAGACGAATCCTAAGTGAGGGTTTTATGCCTCTGGATAGGCTGGTGTGCCGACTAGCGAAATGTTTCTGGTTCAACTAGATCGATGGTTGGAATTCTACTGTTATATATCAACTCGGCCGGGGCGGCTGGTCCTCACTGTACTGTACTCGTTCGTGGGCTTTGAGTGTGTACGAAGTAATCTTCTCAAGGGCAGTCATTGATGATATAGTAGATTCTAGTGCTTTCGGCTGCAACAGGATTCTTCCACCAATGATATATACGTGCATATCTGCTGTCAATCATGCACTTGAGCATCGTCTTACTCATCGTCTTACTTCTTGTAGCAATACAGTGGATATCAATCACTGTAGGCGTGGAATGGAATATGTGAGAATGCATATCAATTGAACTATCTATGTGGGCTTCTCTTCTATTTATGTGTCCTGTAGACCGTTGACTGCAGGCTGTAGCCTCTCAGCGACAATACTCGTGAAAGGAGGTGAATTATGAAGATTCTGGAACGACCTCCAACACTTCTTGAAAGAGGAAATGTGATAGAAAACCACTACTAGATACTCCATCTTAAAAGAGAATCATTATCTGGATTACAGCAAGCGGTTCTAATCGCTGAATTCCTCAGCCAGATTGCGAACAGGTCAAGGCAGCACCTCCTTTACTCTGCCAGGTTGATAAGAGTAAGCGGCATTACTCATGGCCCCCCCCAAAAAATATCACTTTTTCAGCCACAATTCCACAATTCCACAACTTTACAACTCCACACACATAATTCCACAATACCTTCTTCCCCTGACCTTAATCCAATTGAGAAGGTATGGAGGTGGATGAAGGAAGAATTAAAGAAGCTTCCATATGTGCCTACTTCTCTAGCTGATCTAAGGAAGGAAGTGCAAGCTCTATGGGATAAGGTTGAGCCAGAGCAATTTAGGCCTTATACAGAGAGGCTTGTATGCAAGATTAAGGATATTATTGAGGTTAAAGGCATGGCTACTATTCACTAAGAGCTATATCTATAATTAATGAAGAATAGAGTTGTGGAATTGTGGAATTGTGGCTGAAAAAGTGATATTTTTGGGGGGGGCCATGAGTAATGCCGCTTACTCTTACAGCCAGTTGGAAAGGGCACGAACGTGGATCAGAGAGTTGAGGTGCTGATCGAGGGCACTCTGGCTGCCAAAGCTGCGGTCGTAAAACGGACATATAAATGCCATTTTTCATGGTGGTTCTTCGGTGATTATCTCCTAGTTGAGCATTATCATAGAGATCGTAGGATGCTATTCAACCCAAGAAGAATTTGCTCCCTGATTTTGAGCTGCTGTGCGCACCACCTACGCGCACCATGTCTATGGAATCTCTGCTAAGACGAACTGAAGAAGAAAATCACAGCAATGCAATGGCTTGATATTGCGAATCGGAAAGCATCTCACTAGCCCAGGAGTTTCATCAATCTACTCACATGGCGAGCTCCAAGGTAATGCATTATTGCAGATGCCCAATTAACAAAGCACACGCACATTCCAGACAATGAACATAGCCAAATTCGCTGTGTTGCATCTACGCCGCAATCTAGGCTAGTGCTGCGAGACTGCCTCAACCTGTCGGGGATCGGGATGCCGCCGCCTTAGTATCCCTCTTCTGCTGTTGCGAAAATCTTGCCGCTTATGTGTGCGCTCACGAGTGTTTCCAAGGTTGCTAATCTGGTTGGTTCATCCTCGAAGCAGTATTTTATCTCGCCTTTAGGCCATAGCTTTGCGCTGGAGTCTGTTCCTTGGGCAACGTTTATCACAAACCATCGCGGGTCGAGAGTGAATTCCGATCGGTTGGCTAGTTTTTTGTATGCTGATTCCCAGGTCGGTTGACCTGCCAAAGCTCCAACGGAAAGAGAAGTTAGAACGAAATCCTCGCAGAAAGACGAACCGCTTAGCTTAATGATTGTCTGGTTCTAGCAATTAACGCGGCAGATCGCTTTGAGGAGGATGCTTCTTACATACTGAGGAAAGTCAACGGCACAGCTGTTGCTAGGAAGGAAGGGACACAAATGCAGCACTTCAATGGAAAATCGAAGACGGGATCGCCGGTGCCTCACCAAGGAGAATAAGTCGCCAGGAACTGAGAGATCGACAAAATGGAAAGCCGCGATGATAGACTTACGCCTTGTTTCCCCGAGAGCACAGAAGAGACTCACTTACCGGCAGTTTCCTAACCCTGGTGTCATATCATTATCGATTGCTAACAGGGTAACCATGAATTTTACAGACATTATGGCGATGTGTTGCGCTGATGATATCGCCATCAAATATCAGAAGCGGAGGTCCTTCTCCGACATGTCACGCTTTCGGATAGGGGCGGTTGGTGCTTAGGTACATACACTTGCTTACTGTGCTAAGTCCCGCCATTCCACTAGTCAAGGATCCGACGATTAGTCAACGGCAACGGGCCGGCCCTGGCCGCGTTCGGGGGTTCAGGGGGTGCAAAATCATGGACACCCGAAAACTTTCGCGTCATGCAGCATTCTAGGTACATAATTTGGACATTTCATGGAAATCTTCTCTTAAAACAATTTAGCAGGTAGAATAGGTTAAGTCTTTCTTTATGGCTTCGCGGGATTTTGCTCCGTTACAGTTCCCGATATCATCTCATCATGGCGTGGGACCCCTCCTGTCAACCCCGCTATGGGCTTAAGAAAAATCATTTCCTTATGCTTATGCTTACCCTTAACGTTTCTGGGGTCGAAATGTTGCCTCAAGGGTTCCTACGCTACGATCATGGTCTCCCCAGTCTTTTTCAGGGCTAGACAAGAATACCAACACTCATGCGTCTGCAACCTCGTCACCATTTCTCGCGTGCGAAGGGCAAAGAAGTAAGATTCGAGTCGATGAAATTGATGGGCGGGGCATGAAGTCACTGAAGCGAGCCATGGTTGATCAAGACTCTGCATTCTCATCCTAGATGATGGGTTGTTGTAAAGAAAATGCCGTTCATCCTCCACCTAAGCTATTCGCTGTTTGTATTCCCATTCTCTCCAGAGCATACTCTCAACTCTCACTCTTGAGTAAGAGAGGTGCATTCTGTCTACATTTAATGCTGTGCCGAAGCATTGTTTAACTCTATTTAGCCGCAAACATGCTTTTCTCAGCACATATTTTTGCATTAACCTCCATTTTTTCGTTCGCAGCTGCCGCTGCTGTCGATCTAAAAAGTCTCGTCTCAAAATAAAAGGAATCTTTTCGCAACACGCGCAGATCCCGACCCAAGCATCTTCTCTTGAGTTGTGCGATGGGCAGCAGTTGGCGATAGCTTCACAGCGGGTGAGAACTTCAAACTCGTGCCTATACATTTCAGTAGTTAACACGATATTCCACAGGAATTGGAGCTGGAAAGCCATTAGGATTTTCTGAGGATGAGAAATACTCAAGATACGACACATCATATCCGTCCATCGTGAATAATTATCTTGGCCCAACGGTTGAATCCTTTCAATATATAGCTTTCAGTGGAGCGAGATCTCCGGCTATCATGGAGCAAATTACGGCTCTTAAAACTAGTCTTGATCTTGCACTGATAACTGCTGGTGGAAACGGCCTTTGTTTTGTAAGTTGTGTTGGGTCCTCTGCCGAGTCTAGCCAAACTTATGTATCACTATAGCCATCAATTATCATGGGATGCGTCTTCAAGAACGCAGTTTTAACCCGTGAGAGCGCATGCGAGGAGGTCATCAAACTAACCGAAAACAACGTAGAGAATATCCTGCAAGGTCACATTGAAAATTTACTCAAATATTTGACTCGCAAAATGAACAACAACGGAATAATTGCCGTCCCTGGCTATGCCAAGTTCTTTAAGGACGAGATGGATGAGTGCGAAAATGATCAGAACTGAAGCTTCCCTTCCGTCGGCAATCCATTGCCACTTACCATCACGCGCCGCCAACGATTCAATGGTATTGTTGATAAAGCGAACGCTACAATAAAGACGGCCGTCAACAGATTTGCTGATAAGCCCAATCAAAAGTGGAAAATTGGATTTGCAGGCTGGTCTCAATGGCCCGACCTTGTTGACGGGCAGTTCCGTGAGCCTCATCACTCTGGAGATCCCTCTTCTTCAAGAGGAACACTAATACCTGGTTCGCTACCAGTGGCCCAATTCATGACGAGCTGCGCCGTCGCGAGCTCACCCCTGCTGAGGAAGAGGCTCCTGCCACGGCCATTTGGCCTAACATGTACAAATCCAAGCTCACCATGTGATCTTCTCCCGGCGCAGAAGTGGTGCACAAGCTCGATGCTCGCACGCCGGTGCTGGCTGATTGCCCAGCTGACCATAGCATCGATTTCACCTTCGGCAAAGGCCTGCCCGATCGCTGAGGCAAGCTTTTCCATCCTATCGAGGACGGACATCTGGTAATTGCTTCCTTTGCTCTAGACAAGGCCATCGATCTTCGTGCACAGATTCTCCGCGTCCACATCCCTCGCTGCGTGGCGAAAGACGAGTTTGTGTGCTGGCGGGATCAGGGATCCAGGCAATACGCAAGCGCAAGCGCAAACGTGCTGAATAAGAACTACTGGAGCTTCTGTGACGAGGCGGCTGCACAGAAGCCCACCGATACCCTGGGCTGGAGTTGCGAGAAAGGGTATTATGAGGGCACGCTTGATGACTTTACTTTCCGCGTTCTACCTCGACGAGCACACAAATGCAAGGAGTTCAGGTGCATCATCAACGGCTGGGATGGCAATGGCCCTAACAATCTGCTGAACTTCAAGTTCGGCGGCCAGCGCGTTGCCGGCCCTTATACGTACTTTGTGGGCATCAACCGCAAGCATCGCGCGTGGCCCGTGCCGACGAAGGTGGACGGAAAATGGAATTCCTGGTACCACTTTCTCTACAGCGACTATCAATTGTATGGTAAAGGTGGCTGGGCAGGCTGGGACCACGGACAGGAGACAATTTTGCCAGCTGCAAAGGGCTGCTTGGGGCTGCGGGTGACCAAGTTGAACATGAAGTACTTGGGAACTCCAGATAAGGATGGTTTTGAGTGGAGGTTGGAGTTTAGGACTCCGATTTGGGTGAATGCGAGATGCTTCAAGAATAACAAGGTTGTTAAGGGAGCGGGAGGTTTTACGAATGGATGCGGTGGTAGTGATGCTTGAGTTATGTATATCTGCTTAACGTAGCATTTCGTAGACTAAGCTTTTAAGGGGAAATAAAAACTCATTGTAAACAAAGAGGATATCCGCCACTAGTGGATGAATTTGTTAGAACTTTTGCTGTCACTTCTCCCATTCTCCAGCGTATCTTATTTTTGGATACTAGAAGTGCCATTGGCATCCTGGATGACTAATACACAAATGCCATGAGGTGCCTCTTTAACCAAGACATCTACAGGCCTTGGGGATTATTAGATCGATATAATACTGCATGTCTATCATAGAGGGAAATCACAGGGAAGAACATACGGTTGGCCAAGCAATATGAGATGTTCCGTGCTGAACAACATAAACGACGGAGCATGACAATAGGGTCAAATGCACCACAACATATGCCTTCTCCTGCTAATGGATCACCATATGTGGGACGGCTACAGCCTCATCAAGTTCCAGGACCAGTTCCGCCATTGGTATCGTCCTCACCCAACTTGGGGCATCACAATACCAAAACCAAGCCTTAGGCCATCCACTTTTTGCAAAACGTCCAATATAGCTCTTTTTCCAGACATCGAGCTTAACCACAGCAGTTTTTACGAGGATAGGGTTAGGACGCCTAATATCGCTCATCGACTGCTTAGAACAGCTCTTTTAGGAAATCCGCTTAAATGACTTCAATTTTCCCAAAGGGTCTTTCAAAATGCCCAACATGCCTTGCCGAATACTCATGATGGCTCCGTTTCTAGACATCCATCTCATTCGCCATCACTAGTCTTGAGGCAATCGCAATCGCCTCAACAGGAGAGAAACTCTCCTTAACTAGACCACCCCTACACTTCGAATTTAGGAGCTAGACAATATATCTAAGATTAATACTTAGACGAACTAGCAAAAGCAAGCTATTCTCAACATTTAAAAGTAAATTATAGAAGACTATATCTAGCATGCAGAAACCTACAATACTCTCGCTATCTAAAGCAGGACATAAGAAGGATGGATTTAAGATCTCAAAGATAGGGTAGACTAGCTTTAGGGAATCATTTAAGACAAGGATTAGATAATCCATAAGAATAATAGATCCCTATAGAAGAAGAGGAGTATTTTTAATTGTGTTAAGTAGAATAGAGCTCCTATATTTACACGTATAGCAACACTAGAATCTAGAACCTAGACCAGGAAGTTAACAAAGCTTCTAGATCTACTCATTCTTATGGACAGGAAAGAGCCTTTCTATAATAATTAGATTGCAAAAATTTAGAGGAAACAAGAAGCTAATAAAAAGCACTCTCCTACTCTAACTTTATAGATTAGTAGTGGTTTGTGGAAAACCAACGATTACACGAAGACCTTTCTCATGGACTGAACAACTGTGGCGGTGCACGTGGCGGTGCACTGAAGACCCAAGCGCGGCGCGGGGAGCCTGAATTCCGCCCCAATGCCATGATCAACGCTCATTGGCCCACTCGTTCCCCCTCCCCCAGTCCCCAGTCGCCCAAGATCAGCTCTCTTTGAATTAATCACGATTATACGAAGAAACTGTCGCAGAACTTCGCAAGTTCGCAAGAACATCTCGTCGCGGTTCCTGTCCTTTTATCAGCACATCGCCGTGTCGCGGGAATTGATCTTTTGTGCGAGAAAGTTGTTGCGTACTCACAAGAACCATCAGTCATCATCCATCCTCCCGGCGCAACCCTTCCGAGAACCGTCGTTATCGTTGTTGTTGTTGTTGTTGTCGTTGTCGCATGCACCTCTCAGCATTCACTCCGCGCCATATCCGACACGTTCTTCGTCAAGATCACCTCGAACTGCAGCACGCAGACAGTTGATCGCTTGATGGGCGGCCCCGCGGCGAGATATCGAAGATTTCATTGATCAAGCGCAAGCCCATGAGAGGCTGCCAGGCTTGATGGTTACAGAGCCGCGCACATTCCGAGGATAATTGCCCACCATCCGCCATCCGCCATCATGTCTTTCCACCAGAATGGTTCTCATAGATACGGCCATGTACCGCCGGCGCAGTATGGAGCGCAGCAGCCCATGCAGAACCACGGCCTTGGTCTTCAGAGACAATCGAGTTTCGACAACGGCGACGATGCGACGTTCTTTGACAACACCAATGGGACTCGGCCGCTGCCGCCCCAGTCGAACCCCTATGGGAGTCAAAGAGGACCGGGATATTCTCAAGATGAACTGTATCTGGATGGGTCCGGCAGGCCTCCTCGATCGCCTGGGCGACCGCCATATAGTCCACAGCCATCCGGATATTCAAATCAGTATCAATCTGCTCAGGGTGGCCCATTACAGACTCCGACCCCTCCGACGTACAATCCCCAACAGTTCGCTAGAGCAAATTCGCAGATTCAACCACAAACGCCCACGGCTCAGTACAATCCTCAAGTATATACCAGTCATAGCTTCTCTTCACACCAGCCGTATAACCCCGCGGCATACCAGCCACAAGTCTCGATACAGCGACAGCCTACACAATCATCTTATATGAACACTCCGAGCTATGCAACACCGCCTTTGCCCCAGCATTCTCAGGCGTTCGTCACCCCGCCTCTGCCACAAAACGTCACTCCGCCTCTGCCACAAAACGCACAAGCGAGTCCATATTGGTCCCCTCAGATTCCCCAGTCGCAATATGGGCCTCCTTCTCAAGCTCCATATCGAGCCCATTCCCAGAATTCATACGAACATACCACTCATTATGTCCCGTCTGCATCTGTGCCATTGCCGGCTCGTCCAGCCCCGTATACAAATGCTTCTGTGACGGCGCCATATCCAACAAACGGTGGTACATATCAGCCAAGTAATGACTATAGAGAGCACAGCACTCCGTCCCCGTATCCAGCCGTCACTCAGATGCCAGTTGCTCCGGTGTATCAGACTTCCTATGACGACTTCAACTCCGATTCCTTTACAAGGAGGGCATCAAGGCCGTCGAGCAGTAGCAATCCGCTTCCGCCGATTCCAGTTCAGCCAGAAATGGCCAATATCTCCCATCTTCAGCGTCATCCGACAGGACGCCGACTACCAAGTGCTCCTACAGACGAAGACACTGATTCATATGACGACGAGGATACTTTATCCGCCGAAGCTAGGGCTCAGGAGCAGATCTACCAAGATATTGAGGCTGTTGTTGGTGGCCGCGTTGTCAGCAGATCTCAAATAAGTCAACCAAATGCTCCGATGAGTGCTGATCTGCTTGATAATGAGTTGGGGGATCTTCCGCGACGCAATTCAAGAACAATAGGCGTCAATCCAACAGGTGATCCGAGGTCGCCGACAAACAATCAGAATTCTCAGCAAATGTATGAATTCGATGATAGCAGCGATGCCGAGGCAGCTGCTGGTCTCGAGGCAATGAGGATTGCTGAAGAGCAAGATTCGAAGAGAGGGAGCGGAGCACCTTATGGGATATATGAACAGCGGAATTCGCAGCAAGCTTCTCATGATGCTAGTAGCGATAGTGATTACGCTATGGGCATGGATCTTGGTATGCTGGGTGGAGGGTATGATGTGTCAATGTCCTATGGCAATGATGTTGCTACTCGCAGTGAGATGGAAGATCAGAGCAGGCCTTTACCCTCAGATATACGGAGACAAGAAAGCCATGAGCCAGCACCTGGACTAGGAGGTATGACTGATTATTCAATTCCGGGTGATGACATCATACACCCCTTCCGCACCTATGATCCAGGAGCAGAGAGCTTCGGCACTGGTGGTCTACAGCGTCCGAGTTCTCGGGAGCATAGACTCAGTTTTGATGAAGGTGATGAGAGGGCATCGCTTGGGTCTCGTGTCACAGATTCGGGATTAAGTGGGAGATCTGGAAGCGACAGTCCATCGAGAGAGGACTATCCAGAAATGTTCTACCATCCTGGCATGTCATCCAATGCTGGTCTCAACCGTCCACTGCCAGCTGTTCCTCAATTGAGTGAGAACAGGACGCCGCAGTTACTTCCTGCCGGATCATATCGGAATCAACACCAGCAATACGATTCGCCGCAAAGACCTTCGCAATGGTACCCGCCGGATGGACCTGATTCATATCCAGCTCATGATCTGCTGAACCCGGCGTCTCAATTCGTGCCCAGATCCGCCTCATTGACAAGTCATAGCAGCACACCTGTTGTGGTTCCTCCAGCTCGATCAAGGACCGATGCAGAGGAGCGGCAGGCTAGGCAACGTGCACTCAGGCAGCACGGTATTGCAGGATCAGGTCTCGATGCATTTGATGCTGGGACACCTCAATCATCGGTACCCCTCGATTTACCAGCACTTCCGCCCGGGAGGCGCAAGAAAGTCACTGCAGAAAACATCCGCTCATCTGACTATAAGAAATGCCGAGAACCATGGGCATTGAGCGGCATTGCTGCATGGATTCGGGAAATGTGTGGCGGAGAAACAGGAGATGGAGAGGGTGATCTGCGAGAGAAGACTGTTGCGGAACTGCTTATCGCACTTTTCACGCACAAAGTTCCGACAATGAACACTGCTGATGCAGAAGTCATCAGTGCTGGCGTCATCAACGATATGCTGCAGACTGGTGTGTTGGTGAGAGACGAGGAATGGGTCAGATTTGGCCAAGGTACCATTTCGGGAGTCTTATGGCAGATGACAGGATCCGGCTGTTACGCGCCCAAACTTCATGAGCATGAGATACATGGCCGATGCTACTCTCATCATTGCCATCGAACGCTCAAGAAGATCAATCTGCATGCGCAGAAGCTTGAGCCAGCCAAGAGAGCGCAACAGTGGCACGAATTCTTCAAACTTACCAAGGAACAAATCGAATCTGCAGACAAGAAGGAGGTGGTGAGGCAGAACAATCTTCACGAAATTATCATGTCGGAAGATAAATTTATGGTAATGCTCGATGTATTGCGAATCATCTACAGAGATGAACTCCAGAAATGGAATCCGCCTATTATTGGCGCGCCCAAGCTTGCTCGTTTCATCCAACAAGTGTTTGGCAGAGTAGAAGCTGTGAAAAATGTGAATATGGATCATTTGCTTGCGCAGCTGAAGTACCGCCAACAAGAGCAAGGACCTTGGATTGCGGGGTTCAGTGACATATTCCGTGAATGGATCCGAAAGGCGAGTCAGGTATATTTAGACTACGCATCTGGATATCCAAATGCAATATTTTTGGTTCGAAAAGAGGCAGACAGGAACGTACTGTTCCGCCAATTCTTGGATGAAGCACAGGGAAAGGAAGTATCTATGCGTCTTGGCTGGGATACATACTTGTTCGCTCCGCTAAAGAGATTGCAACAGTACACTCTGCTTTTGAGAGAAGTTCTCAAGCATTCATATGTTGATAATGAGGAGAAAGCCAATCTTCTGATAGCTATCAAAGAGGTGAATGCTGTTACTCTGGCTTGCGATGCCAAAGTTGATGAGGAAAACAAGAAGGTGGCTATGGCGGAACTTCATACTAAGCTCTTCCTACGTCCTGGTATGGAACGTGTGGAACTCCAGCTGGATCATCTGGGCCGCGAACTCATTTTCCAAGGAGATTTGCAACGAGCTGGAGCTACTCGGTTCACCTGGCTTGAGACTCGTGCCATTTTGTTCGATCATTATCTCGTTCTAGCGAAGACTGTCACTCAACGAGATAGTGCTGGCCAGAAGAAGAAGGATATGTATGATGTTTCAAAGCTTGTAAGTCGACAGTATTCTACTCCGCTTCACGTTTGCTGACGTCTAAAAGCCTATTCCTATGCAACTTCTAGTGCTAGAGAGCACAAATGACGAGCCAGTTGTGAAATCTTCCATGAAAAATCTGGGTGGCGTAACAACAGTGACACGACAAGGTCCACCTGTAGCAGATGCTAAGTCTGCTCGGACCTCCACAGCCTCAGATCGCCCTCAACTGGACCACGCATCGACAAATACTTCGCTAAGTTCATTATCCAAACTCGATTCATCCACCAATCTTCAAGGCGATGCTAGATCCATGTATCCATTCCGTATCAAGCACTTGGGGAAATCTGAGGTATATACTCTCTACGCGTCAACAGCCCAAAATAGGCAGGAGTGGTGTGAGAAGATCATACTTGCGAAAGAACGTCACGCTGCGGCGCTATTTGCCCAGAATGCAGAACCTTTCCGCTTGAAGGTTCTCGCTGACAGTGCATTTGCGTCGGATCCAGTGTTGGGCTTTGGAAGAAATACTGGCATCTCGATCAAAGGGACGCCCCTTGACAGATCTGTCGAGGAGATGGAACGAGAATATGGCCGTACGAGACCAGCGCCGGTATGCCGAGCACAGGTTAATTGCGCAACCACCTTCACCGTATACGGGAAATTGATGATTGCGATTGGCACAGATTATGGTGTCTACACCTCAGAGGTCAATAATCCTCGAGCGTGGACAAGATCCATACAATCTAGCCGTGTCACCCAAATAGCAGTCTTGGAGGACTTCTCGGTATGCCTCGTCATCTCTGACAAGTCGCTCATCGCCTACCACCTCGACGCCGTCGTCCCCGTCTCCAACTTCCAGGCGCCCCAACACGACTCCGCGCGTCGTGCACCACAGAAACTCTCTGGCGCCCGGGAAGTCTCCTTCTTCTCCACCGCGCGCATGAAAGACCGCACACTAGTCTTCTATAAGAAGCGGGAAGGCATCTCCTCGACGTTCAAAGTGCTCGAACCCGTGTTCCAGAAGTCGTCGGAGAAGAAATCCAAGCTCTTCTCACGTTCAAGGATAGGCGGAGGCGGCACGACCGAGTTCTTCAGAGAGTTTGATGAGTTTTATATCCCGGCGGAGTGCTTCACCATTAATTTGTTCCATTCTTATATTGCGGTTAGCACGGCGAAGGGCTTTGAGCTGCTGACGCTGGATAAGAAGAATCCGATGAGCATCCCTGACTTGAAGCAGCCGTCGATCGCATCTATTGCTGCTCGTCTCGCGGGCCAGAAACCATTGGGCATGTTCCGTCTCTCCGATGCGGAGTTCTTACTCTGTTACGAGGAGTGTGGTGTCTACGTCGACAAACACGGCGAGGTATCGCGCAGCGTTGTCCTTGAATTCGTGGGAAAGGCGAAGTCGGCGGCGATGTATGGAGCCTATCTCGTGCTCTTCGATAGCGATTTTGTGGAGGTGCGAAATGCAGAGAACGGGCGCCTGCGACAAGTCGTCGCTGGCAACGACGTCAGGTGTCTGGACTATGGCGTCCAAGGCGCAAGTTCGGCGCCAAGGAGGACACTTAAGGTCGCGATGGCGCATCCGGATTTTGCGAATAGCCAGTTGGTCGTGGAGATGGTGCTTAATGATGGGCAGAGGGAATAATAAGTTTCCCTGGGGGTGCGGTAGAAATGGGAGGTCATCGGGTTGCGTTGAAGGTGTTGTGAAAGAAACAAAAGAGACGATGCGAATGAGGATATCATGCTACGAGTAATGCAGATTTCTAGATACCACGGCGTTTGCTTGTGCTACGAGTTTCAGAGACGCTGGGCGGGCATTTATGGCTCTGCGGTGTGTTATGTTGACTGCTGCGGCTTTCTTTTTGGGTACTGATGGAATGAGCATGAGTGTTGTTATGAAGCGGACTGGATGCTGACAGGATTAAATGTGCATCTATGGCGACTGAGTAGATGATAAATGATGATGCATTCTCGACCTCCAAGTGTTCGCTAGTGCTTATGCAATGCAATACTTTTGGTGATTGACTTGTGATCACTGCTTTAAATGTACTAAGGGATCTGATTGACTGCGTGAAATATGCTGTAGCTGTGGTAATTAAAAAAAAAAATCGACACTTTGTCTTGAATGCCTTTTAACAATACATTCCATTGAATCTGCATTAATTCATCCCGACATCTCTTTTCAAGATCTACTCACTTCTTTGGGACTATTTTGAAGGTCCACACTAGAGTTTACTGATGACATCTTACCCCTGTCCTGCCATAACCTCACAATCCCGGCCACCGTACCCACGCAACGTCAGAACGTCTGCAATCCCCAAGCTCCATCACAGCTCGCAGCTCCAACGCTCCTCAACACCATCGAGGCCTTCCGCCTCACGCAACAAAATGCGCTCATCACTCCCCATGGGCGTGATATCCCTCGCCCTCTCGCTCCTCCCCCCGACCCTCGCCATCTTCGCCGACGAAGCCTACAAAACCGACTATCACCACGCACTCCTCGGCCTCCCCTCCCAACACACGACATTCTTCCACCGGCCATCCGCCGCCGACAAAGCGGCGCTGCTGTACACGCTCTCTGACCTCGGCGTGCTCGGGGCCGTGAATCCGGGGACGGGTGCGCTGGTATGGCGGCAACATCTCGCGGCGGATGCGAATCGGACGATTGGCGGGACGGAGGGGGTGGAGGGCCATCTAAGGGCACTGGAGGGGGAGAATCGGATTGTGAGCGCGCTTGGCGGCTATGTGAATCTCTGGGACGCGACGACGGGGAGGGAGAGGTGGTATAATGCGTTTGAGGGGACGGCGAGGGATGTGGAGGTGCTGGGGACGCAAGAGGGGGAGAAGGATGTCCTTGCGCTGTTTGAGGGTGCGAGGGGAGGCGTGGTCAGGAGGCTGGATGGCACGACGGGGGATGTGAAGTGGGAGGTTGAGGGGCATAGGGGCGATCTGCCCCTGAAGGTTAGCACGGATGGCGTCAGTGTGTTTGTGGTGAGCTTGCATGGTGCGAGGGGAGGGTACAATGTCAGAGTCACGAGTTTGGATGCGGTGACGGGGAAGAAAACCGATGAGCATGTGCTGGCGGCGAAGGCGGATTTGCATGACAAGGAAGGCGTGCTGTTCGTGGGCGCAAATGTCGCTGCGCCAATTGTCGCCTGGGCGGACCGGAGTCTGAAGACTCTGAAGGTTAATATTCTGGGCACAAAGGCAGTGCATTCTCTCTCACTGAATAAGGCACCTGAGGCTATTATCAAGTTACAGGTGCATGCGCCGCATTTGATCCAGTCGAAGCCTCACTTCTTGGTTCATAGCCAGAGCCCGACGAATCATTGGGCAGAGGTGTATCATATTGATATTGCAGCCGGCACGGTGGAAGAGGCCTATCATCTCCCAAAACTTTCTGGGAAGGGTGCGTTTGCGACGAGCTCGCTCGAGGCGAATGTTTTCTTTACGAGAATTACGGATGAGGACGTCATTATTGTCTCGTCGGATTCGCATGGCGTGCTTGGGAGATTTCCCTTGACTGTTGAGCCGGGGACTGACAGAGCTGTGCATGCCGTCTCTGAGGTTGTCAAGAAGTCTGCCGATACCTATGCTGTTAGATCTGCGGTGGTGACTAGCAAGGACAACTGGACTATGATTCGCAACGGCCAGCCAGCGTGGAATCGTGCCGAAGGACTCTCTGGTGCTGTCGCCGCTGCCTTTGCTGAGATTCCGGAGGAGGAGAGCTTGGCTGAGGCTTTGGAGGTTGAAGCGCACAGCAACCCTCTCCGGGCTTACATCCACAGACTCAATCGTCACATTAACGAACTTCAATACTTGCCTGAATATCTGCAGAAGCTTCCTATGCGCCTTGTTAGCAGTCTTCTCCCTGGCGATGCTACTCCTATTGATACAGGATCTCTCTCAAGAGACAACTTCGGATTCCGCAAACTAGTCATTCTTGCTACCGAACGAGGTCGTATATACTGTCTCGACGCAGCCAACCAAGGAAACATCGTCTGGACCCACCGCGCCTTCGACATCCCAGCCGGCTCAAAATGGGACGTCAAAGGCATCTTTGTCGATAATATCAAAGGCACAGCTACAATCCGAGGAAGCAAAGGCGAATACATAATTGTCAAAACAATCACTGGCGCAACCGTTGAGATCCTCCCAATCAACGCTAGTCACGACGTCCAAGCCACCGCACTGGTCGATAGCCCATCAGGGAAATGGCTGCTCCCAATCCAGCATGGTGGCGATCCAGGCATCGTACCTAAAGACTGGGCACCAAAGGACGTACTTGTCGTGCGTGGTCCCCAGGGTGAAGTCAAGGGCCTCAAGTTCACCATCCACGGCGACAACGCCATCGCTAGCGCCGTCTGGTCTTTCAAGCCCGCAGCGGGCGAGCGCATCGTCTCCGTGACCTCGCGCCCCGTCCACGACCCGGTCGCCTCCATCGGCCGCGCCCTGGCTGACAGGACTGTGCTGTATAAATATCTCAACCCGAACATCATCCTTGTCAGCTCCGTGGACGACGCCGAGAACACCGCGTCTTTCTACCTCCTCGACTCTGTGTCCGGCGCAATTCTCTACTCGACAACCCACACCGCCGTCGACGCCACCCAACCCATCGCCGCCGCCCTGAGTGAGAACTGGTTCGTCTACTCATTCTTCGCCTCCCCCTCCGCCTCCGCGGCAGCACAAGGCCACCGGCTCGTCGTCACAGAACTCTTCGAATCCGCGCTCGCCAACGACCGCGGCCCTCTCGGTTCCTCTGCGAACTTCTCCTCCCTAGACCCAAGCGACACCCCCGAAGGACTCGCCCTACCGCACGTGATCACCCAGGCCTTCATCGTGCCCGAACCTATCAGCCATCTCGCCGTAACCCAAACCCGACAGGGCATCTCCACACGCCAGATCCTCGCCTCGCTGCCCCGCTCCAACTCGATCATCGGGCTGCCGCGCAACCTGGTGGACGCGCGGCGGCCCGCGCGCAAGGATAACAAGGCGACGGCGGCGGATATGGAGGAGGGGCTGGTGCCGTACGCGCCGGTGCTGGAGTTCGATCCGAGGGCCGTGGCGAGCCATGAGCGCGAGGTGCGCGGGGTGAGGGGCATAGCTGCAGCGCCGGCGCTGCTGGAGAGCACGAGTCTGGTGGTGGTGTGGGGGCTGGACGTGTGGGGGAGCAGGGTGACGCCCAGTGCGGCGTTTGATGTGCTCGGAGCGGGCTTTAATAAGGTGGCGCTGTTGGCGACGGTGGTGGGGCTTGCGATTGGGGTGGGTGCGGTGGCGCCGTTTGTGAGGAGGAAGCAGATTGATTTGAGGTGGAAGAGCGGGTAGAGGGGAATAATACGGGGATGAGTTTTTTTTTGTGTATAAGTATTAAATGGTATAAATCAATAGATCGATCAAAAATGGATCTAGGTAGTGCTTTCAGAGGTATCGATTGTGTCTACGGGCTGTTGTCCCGGACAGTCTTACTGTCGCACGAAATGATTATTTAGGGGAACTTGGGGAGTGCGAGGATTGTTCATGAAGATCAGCCATAGAGTAGATTGCAGGTATGGAAATTAAGTATTTCATTCTTCTTATCTCGCGTCCCTCTCTTTCCCGGGTCATCCCTCTATAGAATAGGGGCACCAGATCACATTTTTTCACTTTTCACCTGAGTACCTGATATCACAATCCAGGCCGCGAGCCTAGATGCGAATCCCAGTAGTGATCTCTGACCGCCTTCAAGTTCATGCTTGCCGCTTCCACCGCTCTATAGTATAGCGGCATCGGGTCGCATCTTTTCCACGTGGAATCGATATTCCAATCCCGCGAGTCCACATGTGAAAGAGGTTCATGCGACATAAAGCAGAACCTGGGAATAGCAGCAGTACGATAGCAATGCCGTGTTGAGGAGGACAAACATTGGGTCTCTTCAACATTTAAGCTTGCTGGGACTCAGGCGCTTCATCAGTCTGGCGTTGTGAATTCTTGGGTTTTGTCTACATCCGTATAGCTAAGTGGAGCGCCCTCATCACATCCTTGTTCTTGAAGACCGACATGACAGCAGCCCTTCTCTCTTCAATGTCTGCCTGAGTTGGCAGCACATCCGTGGCTCGCTCTCCGGCCGCACGCAGCGCTTGGAACTTGGGCTCGAGCCAGACTTGGCAGAATTGGACGAGGGCCTCGACCTGGCGCGGCGTGATGTTCTTTTCGTCGCGGCGGACGACGATCACGTTGCCGATGGCGCCGCTCCAGGCGGGAGGCGTGAAGCCCCAAGACGGTCTGTAGGTAAGGTTCTCGCGGTGCATGATCGTTGCTGGAGGGTTGTGAAGTGGGGAGTAGGAGGGGTCAGTCTTGTGACGAAGAGTAAGTAGAGGCAGGTCAAGGACATCGGTGAGAAAGATCGGTCGGGACGGCGAGAATATTGGATGGTCTTTGGGGACAGAGACTGGGATGTAGCGTGGGACGTTCATGGCTGACATTGCGCCGTCGCAGTTGATCATTACGCCTTTGGCAGTGTAAGCCTCCGGCGCGACTATGTTGGTGAAGATTCCCAAAGGAGGCTCGCCCTGACAGTGGAGCTTGTCGACTGCGAATCTGAGATCGGCGAGTGTGAAATCAAGAACTCTCGCAATCTTATCTTCCTCGTCGGAGGTCTTACTCCAGAAGAGAAATGGCCCTTTCCAATACGAGCTCTCTCCCAGCCCGGTCATATGTCCGACGCTCTGATTATACACGGAGCCATCGACAAGGAACTCGTCACGACAGACCATACCGACCAAGTGATCCATATCAAATCTGCGGAGAGGATTGTGATCGACCTTATTGCACGTAAGCAATTCTGGGCCCATGAACTTTTCACACTCTACCCATTCTTGGAGGTCGTCATTTTCAGTGCCCTCATTGTGAACCTCAACCCGGACAAGTTGCGGCTCGATGGTATTTTCTGGGAAGAGAACTCCAACTTTGTGGGATGGTGGCCGAGTGAGAAGAAAATTCTTGTACTTCTTGCAGAGGATCTTGTGGAGCTTCCAGTCACTTTGTTGACAGATAGTCGAGCAATACGTAGCTGAGAGACAGCCCGAGCATGCCTTCGCATTCGGCTCATTGCAGATCGCGCATTTGAGAATTTTGCGAGCCATTTTGAGATATGCAAAGCTTGACTTTGAAAATGTCTAAGCTGCGTCAACTGATCGTGCTGAAGCTGATGCTGATAGAAGTAGATTAAAGCGAAGACCTGCCTGGTACTGAGCAGATGAGTAGTCGATGAAGTGAAGTCAAAAAAGGCAAGCGTTTGTGACTCTGTGAACAAAGACGGAGGCGCCACCAAGTTCAAAGAATATAAAAGCGAAGACCGTGAGACCTGATTGCAAAACGGATAGCTTCACTTTAGGTTGGGCCAGCAGAAGCTGTAGAAGCGTAAGTGATGGCTTCTTGTCTGATTCGAAAGAGGAAGTGATAAGACGGTAAACTCACCTTGGCCACAAAACCAAAGCAGGGACTGGCAGCGATACGATGAAGAAGATCAAATGCCCTGATCTATAAAGATAGATCTGTCAGCAGAGTTTGTAGATTGGTAAATGTGAAAAGGAGCAGGAGGAAAAGAAAGTAAACCTGCCTTGGTGAAATGGGGGAAGATGAGGCGTGAAGGACAGAGGTGATTGCTCCACTTGGATATAGTAGGGAAAACCATAGAACTGTTGTAGGCTTTGAAGAACTTGCAGTGTTTGACAATTATTGGCCAAAATCGTGGTCTGCAGTTTCTACTCGAATACACGCTCTACTTGGAGCGTGGAGCGGTCTTTTGGGAGACTCTTAACAGCTACTGCCACGACTTATATCAAAATTGTGATTATATGGCAAGCAGAACCAACGATTCCCAGAGCGAGTCATCGGCCTCATAATAATTTGAGCGTGATCAAGCTTCCCAAGAACCGTTCGCACGAAGTAGTTGAAGCCATGTGCTCCAAGGCTCACAGGCTCGCATGCGGGACGTCATCGCAGCAAGAACTTAAAGTCTATGTATGGCTGAGCAGACAGGATGCCCATTATTATCCGCTCTGTGGTTGTATGTATCAGATATTCTCTTTGTTTTATTGAAATTGGGCAATTTAACTGTGCACATTGTTCAGCTAAGCATAGGCATGCTGCATTTGCAAACACCTTTTCGTTTATTAATATTATTTCACATATCATACATCGGATCTCTTGTTCATCCTGTTCAGTAGAGAGTGTTTGATATGTCCCATTGTCTCATTGTTGTAGCAGGGAAAATGGCTGCTTCCAGACCAAACTCTCCTCGGATGTCAGCCATGTTTGAGGGAATATCAGCAATAGATCATCGACTCATCATGATGCCATCTCCAACAAACAGTACTCTAGTCAGAATGATGACAGGTATTTTCCTGTCTCTCATCGTTATCAAACCAAATCTATCCTCCATTTAAGATCTCATCTCCTCTCTTTTTTGGACTACAGACTGAGACTTCATTCTCACAAAGCACATCAATCATCACATCCTTCACACCTCACCATCATTTTGAAAATGTCTTTCTACCAACCGTCCTGTTCCTGTCCGTCCTGTACTTCCCAAGCCTCTCAGCCGTATGGCTTCGTTCCATACCCGCCATTCTCCTCCCCATCCTTCCAACAAACGGGAGCATTCGGAATGCCAGCCGGCCCTGGCATTCCCCTCCCCGAAGGATACCCCTATTACGAAGAGCCTCAGGGCTACGGGGCATTCTCGACCTCATATCCGCCACAGTCCTTCGAAAGCGCATTCGACCAGCCTTGCGACGGGCCATGCTGCAACGGCAACAGGCCTGGAACGATGGAGATACCGATGGACATTCCAATGTTTGGATTTCCGGCACAGCAGGGGTGTGGGGGAGAGTGCTGTAATGGGCGGGTCATCGACCACGTGGTGGATCAGCACGAATATAGTATGGTGAGGGAAAGAGAGAGGAGCAGGACGAGAGATGCGCCTGGGAGATCGAGAAGTAGAGGGCGCAGCGGAGCCAGAGGGAGGGGTGGGAGACGGAGGCATTATGAGACTTATGGCAATGGGTGTGGGATGATGTGAGGGTTTTGTCCTTGTACAATTGGAAACGGTCAAAACGGAAACAGGATGGGAGACAATATCGTGTGAAGGAGGAGATGCTTGAAGAACCAAGTTGCACTGTGGAAGGGTCCATCCGGACTCCAGAGAGAGGAAGATGGTTGTGCTGAGAGGGTTGTGCTGAAGGGAGAAAAGAAAGAATGATCTGGAATTCAACGGTGTTTGACAATAAAACTAGCTATAAAACGCAGAATTAAAAAAAGGCACATATTGTTACAGATAGCTGGCTGAAAAAATAGATTAGACAATCATCTGAGATTGTTAGTCTGTACTCATCGTTGATCTAAAAATATTCCTAATTGAATATCACGTGATTTAGTGTTTAGATTAAGATAACGAACGCGTATCTGGACATGGCTCACGCGCGTCCCAGTGAAGCTGCAGCTCAAATGATACCACGACATTGTCTGAGTGCTCATCAAGCATGAAGTCACGACTATACCAGCGAGGCCTAAGCTGAATGAATGATGGGCTTCCATCTCATCCGTCCTCCATAAAGTCGAGTCAACAACATCCGAACCTCCAGCTCCGCTCTCACCCATGGCCTCCATCGCCCACCTCTCGCCCTCGGCCACAGCCTCCACCCCGCTCACCCAAAACACCGCCCCCATCCTCGAATTCCGCTGCCTCTTCACGCCCGACCTGCGACGGAAACAGAAGAGATGGCAGGACGGGCGGCTCAAATTCCACACCTTCAACAAGCGCGTCATGGTCTACGACGACCGCATGAACTATGTGGGGGACACGCATTGGCACGACTATACGCTTGATGAGGGGGAAGAGCTGGAGCTGGAGCGGGGCGGCGTGCTGGTGCAGGTTGCAGATTGTATGGGGAGGAAGGAACAGGATCTGGGCGAGCTGCTGGGGAGTGTGCGCGGACGGGGGAGGGAGGATAGGACCGCTGGGAGAGAGGTGGAAGGAGTGATCCCGGGGACGGCAGCGAAGAGTGGCGGGATTGCGAGTAGAAGACAGATGGTCGGAACGAATAGGCAGAGCCAGAAACCGTTGAGTGACTTGCTTGGGACGCCTTCGGGACATCATGGCAGAGCGCTGGTGTCGATCACGAGCCCGTTTGAAGAGAGGCAAAATACGTCAAGGAAGGAAATGGATACGGCAGAAAAACCTGCGAAACGGAGAAAACTTGAATCGCCGTATGCAAAGGCTGGATATGCTCAGAAATTAACAGGAGTCACTTTGGATCTCTCAAAGACTCCGCAGAGTACTGCTCCCCTGCGCCGCGAGCCGCTGTGGGCGAGGACTTCGAGGAGACAGGAAGGCCATGAAAATCCCGGACAAGATGGGCGGGACTCCATGCGGTCGGATATCCCACAGGAAACGCCCAGGAAAAGGCAGAAACTGAGACTGGCGTCTGAAAAGGAAATCAAGTCTGGATATGCTCAGAATCTGACGGGTGCTGTGTTGGATCTATCTTCGACGCAGAAGACGAATGATTTTCTGCGCCGTCGGTTGCCTCTGGCACGCGCAGCTGCAAGAGATGAAGAGGGCTTGATAACGAAGCCGAGCAGCGAATCGCTAGATATTACTCTGCAGCCAGAGAGTGCCCAATCGAGAGTTTCACGAAAGCCTGCGCTTAAAAGACGGAATATATCACAAGAAACCTGTGAAAAGGACTCTGCGACTTTTGCAGATGAAATCATAGATGTCACTGAAGTTGCCGCTGAAACACCACCTACGTCCGTTTCCAAGCCGAGGAAAGTTCGACCGCGAATAAAATCTCGAGAACAAGAGTCTATCATCACCGTTGCCAAAGCTTCTGGCGAGCCTATAATTGTGGACGATGAGTTTATTGATATCGACACTCTCATGCAGAAAGGTCCAGTGCGGACATCTCCAATTATCAGTACAAGCAATGCTGCCCTTCGGGATAAATCGCCACGGGCCCAGTCTCATAGGATGTCCTCGTCACCTGTCCCTGATAAATCGAGTACTTTGCCGGCTGTCCAGCAGATTCCCCCACCTGCTCAGGAAAAGAGCTCCGCCGAAGCTTTACGCCCTCTGCGTCTCAAGTCGCGGCCGAAGAGGAGAATGCTTCTTCTGGACCAAAATCCACCCCCCTTAGCAGCGATTGCGAATCAGGTAGCGGCTTTACTTACAATGGATGCGGTTCCAGAGCCGTCGCAGGCAACGAAGAAGCTTGAAGAATTTCATAAAGAACAGAGAGAAAAGTTAGAGGCACGCATTAAAAAGACCCCGCATAGAAAAAGGCAAGATTCTCGTCCTCCTTCTCCTCCTCTTCCGCCCCCGCCGAAAGATGCTGTTCAAAAGCAACCAGAAGAGAAGAGAAGGCTTGATGCGTTTCACAGTGTAGAAAGGAAACAACGGGAAGCATGCATTGAAGATACTATGTCTACCACCGAGAGAGGTAAAGGAGATACTATGTCTACCATCGAGAGAGGCAAAGGAGATACACCTCACGAAGATAATGCAGAAGATGAGGACATCGGTATTGATCATAACGATATCGACAGACTTTTATCACGCAAGCCTTCTATCAGTCTGGGAGCAAGGCCTCGACCAGTCAAAACGTCTAGGAGTGGTCTACCATTGCCCGAAAACTCGGTACTGCCAGAGAGACCTCAAGCCATGCCTCAAGATCATTGCCCTGCTCCACCTCCTCCTACGGCAAATCCCGACCCACATCCAATTCTCATACCATCAACGCCGCAGTCTTCAGAGCCAGGTTTTGAAGAACTCAAAAGCGTTGCTGAGAGATTGCCATCGAAGACGCATACGGTCAACAGACTTCTATCTCGCCAAAGCACCTCTTCGACGATACCACAAGAGGTCTCTCAACCAGTGAAGCCAAACTTGCTCTCAAGAGCAAGCTGTCGAAAAGAAGAGGCGTCAGTAGATGACAGCGCCAAAATACGCAATGATGTCGTCAGTATATCATCAACAACAGATATGCCGCCAACTGAAACCCCTCAGGCCGATCCTCCTGCCACAACAGAAGCCCCGACGATGCAGAGGAAGGCACCTCAGCTGGTGAGGATTAAGAAGAGTATACGCAGCAAGGAGATTGTGGGATGGGTGGACAGGGAGAAGGATAGGACGGTTCTACTGCCGCTTCAGGCGCGAGATGAGATTCTGCCGCAGCCGCAGCCGCAGCCGCAACCACAACCTAAGCGTCAAGCACCGATGTTCAAACCTGTCACTCGTGCAGTCAAAGGGATGGTTGCTCCTGCTGACATAGGAGTACCCTCTGCGAAGGCACCACCATCGCATATTTTGCCTCGAAGGAGTCCCGCAAAGAAGCAAAATGCCGCGGCCGGACTGGATAAGAAGGGGTCTCTGGGATTGGGAAAGGCTGATACAGGACCGTGGAGTAGAGAGGCTTTTGACTTGTTTGATTGGAGGCCTAAGGAGCTGTGATGATATTGATACGATAGTGGCTTGATACTATTGCTAAGAAATACATAGGTACAGTAGCTATGAATTATGAGGCAATGCCACGTTTTTGCTACTTGCGTCAGCGGGAGATGGGGGAGAGAGAGGTCTAAGGCCTCCATGAGGGTCACGACGAGTTGAGGAATTGGGAGAGGCAGGGATGATCACGGAGTCCTGTTCTCGGCGCGACTGAACACAACACGATGGCAGCGTGTCTAGAGATCGATGTGGGATTTGACGGAGTCACGGAAGATGTTGGCTACTGTGTCGCTTCTCGGGCGTTTCAACGTGTCTGCCAGAGAACGCCAACGCCAACGCCAACGCCATGTCATCTTTCTCGATCACGGCAATTGTCGGGTATTGGCGGGCGTGGATGAGCGCTCACACGTCGGTCGCCCACTGGCGGAGGCAACCAGCGCTGCTCATCCCAATCCAGTCCCAATGCACCCGCAATTCATGCCAGCTCTCTGTTTACTTTCCATTCTCCAGTGATGAGGATGGCAATGCTAAGTATGAATGAAGTATGAATGAAGTATGAAACCACCTCGTTCGTTGATGGAGGAGTCTCCTCGGAAGATACCAGCATTTGCGAAAACCCCTCCATGGAATTATCAACCCCATCGATCTGATCATGCCCTGAAATGTGAAGCTGCGCAGTGTGATATTGCTCTGTACATATCAGGTCGCGTTGCGAACCAGCGCTGGGCGCCGGCCCGTCTGCGTAACCGTTCGCGATCTGCCTCGCCCGCCCAGCGAACAAGCGGTGGAGCAACAACCACAACCACAACCACACAGCCCTTACTTCAAGTCTGAGTTGACTCAACACCTTCCATCTCAAAAATCTCCCCTTTCGTTCATTCTTTGTCCTTCTCGTCCTCGTCATTTTTGTTCTTTCGCTGCATCGCTTTTATTCCTCTCTCCTTGGTGACGTCGTTGCTAGGTAGAGCTTAGCTATATACTTCAGCTCAGCCTTGTCTGATATAGTTTACCACTCTGCGACCTCGCTCAAGGAACCAACGCGGAGAAGGATAGAACGCTGCCAAACGAATTGGAGCCGCTGTACGATTTTGATTCTGGCTCCGTATCTCATCACGAGTCGACCATGTTCTGCAGAGTTGTGCGCTCATCGGATAGCTTTTGACACCGAAGCGCACTGGAGTTGTTGCCCAATCGACCGCCCAAGATTCCAGAAATTGCGACGTCCAGTTTACCTCGATATTTCTACATCCAATCGCCATCTTTGAGCGACAAGAAGCGTGCTGTGCAGTATATATCACTGTGTCGCGACGTCGTCGTACTGCTTTATCAAGATTTGTTGGAGCCTTTGCCATACGGTACCCGGCTGGATACGAAGCCGCGAGTGCGAACCGTTTGACGAGGATATAGAAGGGAGAAGGATAACCTGGGATTACTGTGACGATCTACGGATACATTTAAACGACCATACCGCTCGAACAGAGGACCGAAAGACGAGGCATAACATAACATCCAGGTGCCAACCTGCGACTATATCCACGCCATCACACCGTTCAAACCGGGCACAGAAAAGCGACGGACACCCCAAGACCGCTGCGACAATGGCATCCTCATCCTTCCACGACTACTCCACCTCCCCACACCTCTCCATCCCCATCTCCAACCTTCCCCTTCGCATCCCCGGCGCCCAACGCATCTTGCCGCGCAAACACGCCGAAGCGCGCTTAAAGCTGCACCAATACCGCTTCGCAGAGCAGCTCCCCGGTGACGCAGCGCCCACAAGCATCGACTCCAGCGCGCCCTTCTCCAGCTCGCAAGGCTCGGCTCGGAGCCACTGCACGTTCTCGGCGTCGTCGGCAAGCAGGACGTATCCCAAGGCGCAGAGCGAGAGTAGCTTCGCGACGAGCCGTACGAACCGCACGAAGAATACGTATGTCTTCTCGGCGCACGATGGGAGCGGACTGCCGGAGCAGGAGAAGAAGACGTTGAGCCCGGCGCTGCGGGCGAGGAAGGCGCTGTTGAGGTTTTTGGGGACGTGTAAGGAGTGTAGGAAGAGGAAGGTTAAGGTATGTCTCGGCCGACGCTCTCCAGCTCACCTGCCATTTTCGTGATGCAAGAATACTGACCTGGTGTAGTGCTCTCTATCGCACCATGCACTGCAGGACGTCCTCGACTGCAAACACACAGCCCAGCACATCGACGACGTTCGCTGGGCGCTGGAATACGACACGGATCGCCGACACCGAGACGTCCTCCCTGCGCCTTCCGCCACGCCGTCCACCTTCGACCAACCCATCGAGGTCGACGCGCCGCCGCACGTCGTGATCGATCGCGCGACGAGGGAGCTCGATGTCCCAGCGGCCGCGGACATGTACTACTCCACGCACATCGACCTCGACGACGCGCATCCCGACGACAGCATGCCGGATCCCGAGCCCTCCGAGCCCGACATCTTCCACACCCAGGCCGTCGACGAGGATCGAGGTCTCCCGGACGACCTGCATTTCAGCACCTTCAAACCCCCCGGCAGCGGCGCCCTGGCCACGGAGGTGGAAACGGGCGGGTTCGGCTCCGCAGAGCCGTACTACACGTATTATCGGTGCCTGCTGAACAACACAGGCGAATGCATGCGCGCCTTCGGCTCGGTCGAGGACCTGCTCGAGCACGTCGCGGCTGCGCATCCGGGGTGGGCGCCGCTGAGGCCGGATCCGAGGAGGCTGGTGTGTCCGAACTGTTGGATGTTCTATGAGGTGCGGATCGGGGATTGTGTGAATCGGGAGTGTCAGTGGAAGCAGGAGCTCGTTGTTAATATCTGGGGGGAGCTTGTGGAGGTGGGAGACGGGCGGCGGGGGAATCAGCGGGGGGTTAAGAGGGAGAGTCAATGGGGGACTCAGATGGAGAGTGGGTGGGGAAGTGGGATAGGCATGGCGCCGAACGGGTATGGGAATAGATTTTTGGATTGATCTATCGATTTTTTGGGCTCTGGGTTTTGGGCTTTTGGATATCGGGTCGCATGGGATTTGCGAGATTTATGAGGTATATCGGTCATTTATGGACCGGTTTAGAATAGGATGTTTGTGCTTTGCAGGACGGGGGCTCGCGATGGAGTTATATTATACTAGAGGGAGGGATTGAGTCTTTGAGATACCCCATACGGATTACATACACGGAACGGATACACAGGACGAGGAGTTCCGGAAGGAGAGTGTACATAAGATCCTGTTCTGCAATTTCAGTATCCGTCTTTCCTTCTTCTGCTCCTTCTTCTTCTTTTTTTGGACACGTGAAATGGAATGCCGAACGGGGAAATGCGATCGATCTACAGATCCGCGGATCTTCGTCTTATTTCTCGTCGATCTGACTCGATCTGGTGTCTGCCGATGGAGAAAGAAGGAAGGAAGGAATGCATTGTAGGCATTGTCCTGCAACTCCTCGGCACAGGTACCATATACCTGTGTGCCTACAGTACCTACCTATCTATACATACATCTCCAGTCTCGTGCCTACACAGCTTTATCACATTTCACTCTAATATTGTATCGTCGTATTTACATCGCACAGCACAGCAAAATGCAGCCAAACGGCCCTGCACGGCATCCCCAGCCAATCTCCCAATCTCCAATCTCCCCATCTCCCAATCTCACCCCCCCTAAAATCTTAATCCACCCTCCCTCCAGCTGCCCAGTGCCCAGCCGCCTCCCCATTGGTCAATCCCCCACGGCGCCGCTCTGCATCGAGCCAGCAGCCAGATCGAACGAACGAACCCCTACAAACAAACGCCTGCACGACGATCTGCACACGACGAGCAAACATTGCCTACCTACTTACTGTACTCCATCCACTCCACCGTAGAGTACATATCTATTATACCAGCCCTCGCCGCGCGACGACGACGACGACGACGACGACGCGCGTTTCTCTGGCCTCAATCCCGATACTCCTCATACCCCTCAGGCCTCAGTCAATTGCCCTTTCGGCGCTCTCATCCTAGGCACCTACAACGGTCTCAGCGCCATTCATCCATCCGAGACAGGAGCACGACTTGCTTGTCTTTGGAGCTCTGCCGCAGTTGAGACGACGGAGATCTAGAACAACAAACAAGCAAACAAACAAACAAACAACCGGAACTCAAATATCTCCATCTTCTTCCGACTCCAACGCCTTATCTCCTTCGACGCCGTGCGAATCACGACATCGAAGAAAAAGAAGAAGAAGAAGGAAAAAAGCGCCCAATTCTTCCAGCGCATGAACACCTCCCAACCACCTCACCTCACCTCACCAACCACAATGGCGCCAACCTCCGCCCCCAGCACCAGCACCTTCAAATTCGAGCTCCCCGTCCTCGCCCCCCTCGCCTCCCTCACCGACGGCACCTCCATCCCACCACCCCCCGACTCGCCCATCCTCGCCGCCACCCGCCCTGCCGCTCCGGCGCCCAAGCCCGACCTCGCGCCCCTCACAACGCCTCGCGACGAGGACCGCGGGCGCACGCCGGCCGCGGCGCCGACGAACGGGCTGCTCAGCCCCATCTCGCCCACGTCGCCGCAGCGGCCCAGCAGCATCCGGCGCTTCCTGTCGCGTCGGAGCCTCAACGGGAGCTACAACGCCGGGAACGGGAGCGTGGAGAACCTGGCCGCCGCGAGGCCCGAGAGCAGTCTGAGCATGGCCAAGGGCGGGAAGAGGAGCGGCAGCTGGTGGAGGCGGTTTGTGGGCGAGGCGGACGAGGGCGGCAGGAGGAAGAGGGCCAGTGTGGTGTTTGAGGAGAAGCCGAAGAAGGTCATGGGCCCGCCGCCGCCGAAGTTGCCGGAGTTGACGGTGGGGGAGGGGAGGGGGGAGGAGGGGCTGGGGAGCGAGGATATGTTTAGGAATATTAGATGAGGGGAGGAGACTGGGGAGGGCGGCGGGGTGTGGTAAATGCGCATATAGATTGTAAGTGGTAAAAGGAAGACAGCGCAGGGTGGGAGAGGGAAAGGCTGAGGATGGGCAGGAGGCTGTAAATTGTTGGTTTTATACCCTATTTTTCGACGTCTATAGTTCGGGATTGGATTGGCGCCGTTTTTCTTGGTAGTCTGAGTCTGTATCTATTATCAGATCTCTGCGAAATGGTCGATCCTCGAGTAGTTGGGAAGAAGTATAGCGATGACGTCTTTCTTTGCATCGTACTTATATCCTCTCGCGCAGGCTTCGGGGCTTCAGTCTTTACATGCGATGCTCCACCGTTGGAATGCCTCCATTGCTGCGCGAGCTGGACCTCTCAAATGTCTAAGTTGCGTGGTGCATCAAATCAGCAGCACTTAATTCTCCAGAAATCCTCCAACAATCCATTCTACCATCTCTCCACATCCAGCTCTTTAATTTTCAATCCATCTTGCATTATACCATTGCACCGTAAACTGCAGTCCACAGTCCCTCAAGCTCCCCCAAGCTCCATCCAGCTCCCACACCCCAGCACCCTCTCGGCCCGAGCCCTTCCGCCCGCGACGTCACCGATCCCATCATATCATAGCAGCTCGCATTTCTCCCGCTCCCGCGAGCGAGCACACGATACGCCTCAATCCTACCACACAATGGCGTCTCTAAGCTTGCACTCCGCCCTGCGCAGTGCCCCCCGGGCTGCCTCACGCGCGTTCGCCGTCCCCAAGGTCGTGCAATTGACGGCGAGAAGACACAAGTCGGGGCCGTATGGGTATACCCAGGCGAAGGCGCTGGTGTACAGCACGTATGGGGAGCCGAAGGATGTGCTTGAGTGAGTTCCCTTCTCTACTTCGTGCTCCATCATCAGCTGCTCTCTCCTCCCTTTCTTCCTCTCGTCCTCGTCCCCAGCTCTCCAATAACCCGCCAAGCTAACCTCCCTCACAGACTCCACAACTACTCCATCTCCCCCTCCCTCCCCCCCTCCACCCTCCTCCTCCGCACCCTCGCCTCCCCCATCAACCCAGCGGACATAAACCAAATCCAAGGCGTCTACCCCTCGCGCCCGCCCCTGACCCCACTCCTCGGCACGCCGCTCCCCGCCGCCATCGGCGGCAACGAAGCCTGCTTCGAGATCCTCGCCCTCGGGCCCTCCTGCCCGCCCACCCTGCAGAAGGGCGCCTGGGTCACCATGCGCCACACCAACTTCGGCACCTGGCGCACGCACGCCCTCGCCACCCCCGCCGACATCACCCCGATCGCCGACCGCTCCGGCCTCACCCCCGTGCAGGTCGGCACCGTCTCCGTCAACCCCTGCACCGCCTACCGCATGCTGCGCGACTTCGAGACCCTGGCCCCCGGCGACTTCTTCATCCAGAACGGCGCCAACAGCGGCGTCGGCCGCGCCGCCATCCAGCTCGCCCGCCTCTGGGGCCTGCGCAGCATCAACGTCATCCGCGACCGCCCCACCCCCGACGAGACCGACGCCCTGAAGCTCGACCTCTACGCCATCGGCGCCACCCACGTCGTCACCGAGGCCGAGCTGATGGCCCGCGACTTCCCCTCGCAGGTCGCCGAGTGGACGGACGGCGGCCGCGCCCCCGTGCGCCTGGGCCTGAACTGCGTCGGCGGCAAGCCCACGAGCGCCCTCGTCAAGTGCCTCTCGCAGAACGGACACCTCGTCACGTACGGCGGCATGGCGAAGCAGCCGCTGCAGCTGCCCACCGCCGCGCTGATCTTCAAGAATATCAAGTTCAGCGGCTTCTGGGTCAGTCGCTGGAGCGATCAGCATGCCGACGAGAAGCAGAGGATGGTTGATGAGATTCTCGACTTGGTCAGGACGGGGGAGTTCAAGGATGTGCCCGTGCAGAAGATCCAGTGGGATTGGGACACGAAGGTTGAGACGCTGAGGGAGGCTGTCCAGGGCACGCTCGAGGGTTTCAGGAGCGGCAAGGGCGTGTTTGTCTATGGTGATACTTAGGAAGGGAGGGGAATACTGTATACTTTGTACAACCACATCACGGCACATAATGAAAATCAAGATTTCCTGGAACTGCAAGTGCCATTCATTGATCGCTGTTCACCGGCTTGGATTTGCCAGCTGCCTTGTACTACTGTAGAAGAGAGGTAAAAACGTACGAACGTGCAAGCGATAACACTGCTACCGACGACCAACTCGTCTCCTCTAACCCGTGAAAATGCCCACCGCTCCTTTCCATGCCCACGCCATTCCCGGCCCGTCCCAACCAAACACCAGCACAAACGCCTTCAATGCAATATGAGATTTCTCGCCTGTCGGCTACCTGGCATCCTCAGCCATGTCTCTCCGCAGCCTCCTTGAACGCTGCTTCCTGCATAGCAAGTAGCTGCTCCGTCGATAACCCGCTCTGCTCCAGCTTATTCGCCTTCTTCTCGCGTCCCTGTACCTCATCAGCTCGGCTTCACCAACTGTTTCACATCTTCCATCTCGTGTCTCCCATCATACTCCTCTCCTCCCATCAACAAAGGTAAAAGTGAATAGGCATACCTTCAACTGCTCCTTATGCTCATTCGCTACATCCAGTATATCCGCCACATACTCGCCAAACCCCAGCTGCTCGAGCGCCTTTGTGATATGCTCGCACGCAATCGTCTTCTTGGCCTCCTTCTCGGAGATCTCGTTCGCCTCACTCGAGATCAGCGTGATGAACTCGACGCAGCACTCGATAAGGAGGTCACGGGCATCCTTGCCGAAGGCGAGGCCCGAGGATGACGGCAGGATCTCGGTGACGATCTTTTGGACCGTTGCTAGAAGAGAGATGTTAGTATAAACCATCAAGTAGTTTGCGAAGAAGAAAGCAGACTGGTGTCCAGGCCGAGAATTTGCAAAGAGATGTCCAAGGTGTCGATGAGCTTCAGGGTGGAGAGCGCATAGGAGCCAAGACCAGTGACGACGAATTCGATGAAGGCTGCGCTGCTGAGGCCAGTTGACGGGCAGGGCACCAGTCGTTCGAGTAGGTTGTCGTCGTCGATGTCGCAGAGAGCCTCGAAGCATTCCTCTGACGGACATATATGGGAGAACGAGTGTCGAAGCTTGCTTTCACCCAGATAGCCTGCCTTGTGCCCTTCTCTCCGCCCAGGCCTCTTTCTCTGTGCACCGTCCCAAAGCACCTCTCGGCGAACTTCACATTGGCCCTCAGAGGTATTATGCTTTGGGTTAGAGACGAGAAAATTTGTATCTCTCTTGGGCACAAGAAATGGTGGAGAAACGGTCGGGGCGACTCCCATTCGTGCCAGGAACCACCGCACATATCTGGAACGGTGACTGTATCCACCACTTGAACTGATGGGAGCTGGTCGGATCTTGTTGACTCGAAACTTGGTCGACGTAGGGAGACGGGCTCGTCTACTACCACCGTTCATCGTGTGCATCAATAGCGTAAATATGGATTCTTGGTTCCTGAATGGTGACTCTTGCCCTGTATAGCTCATGTAATAGACCATAGTCTTCACAATGAACGGAAAAGACGACAGTGATGCATGCATTCACTCTTGTGGCCGGTTGATAGCGAAAGGTTGTTATATCGCGATAGCGGAGTTGCTCTTGTCCACGGAAAAGGAGAATGACCAAAGTGATACACATTGAAACTGCTTGGTGCAGATAATGATGGATTTGTCAAATAATGAAATGTTATGTCGTACCTTTAGGTAGAGAGAGGTCATCGTTGCCTACAGGAATCAGTCAGTAGGATATCAACAGAGGCAGACAGAGGCAGAGGCAGGAACTAGGGAGAAAAAGGGAGACATCGGCGGTCATCGGTCATCGTTGCCCTCACTTTGTCTCCAAGACTTCATAGGAGGCAAGAAGAAAGAACAGCGGTCGCTTCAGGAAACGGCATACACGGGATCCAAGAGACAAATCGTTTGGGGGACAAAAGGTCATGAACAGAGAAAACATACCTCCAAATTCGCGGTCCGACATTTTGCTATGTAACTCGCAGCGCGTTCTGCGCTCGTCGTTCGTGTCTCCTGTTAGGTCGTCTTTCTCGAAGGTGCAAATGGATTTGAAGAAGAAGACAAAGTCAAGATGGGACGAGAGTGACGAAATATATATTTCCCAAGCATGGAGAGTGAATAAGAATATTGACTCGCCGGCTCAAAGGACAAGAGATATATTCCTTCCCTTCAGCATTTCAGGTGCTCGGTGCTCGAGTACGTGGGGTAGCCGCGAGGCTGCAACAATGGCGGAAGTTGCCGCTTTTTTTACGCGACGTGCATATTTATATTTTTCCGAGCCGACTTTCTATTTCTTCTCTTCTTCATCTTCTTCTTCTTCATCAGCACCAGCACCGAACATTCACCAACGATGAACTCTCCACGAGATGTCTCGTCAGACATAGACACTTATGCTGCATGGTGATATGGCGCATGGCTCTTGTACCTTTACAGAGATTTTGCTATCGGATTGAACCTTTGCTTAACTGCGATGGTCAAGATCTTAAAAAAATATCCCTTTTGGGTTATATCCACACTGGCAACTGGTGAGTTCCCTCCTGCTTCTCCTTCTCCTCTTTCCCGCACGCTCCACTACTCTGATGAAATTCTGTGTCGCCCCTATCTTAATGAGCCCAACCCGCTCTTATATGGTGATTAACCTGTCTTATCCAAACGGACCGGCTGAATGTAGTTCTCTATCACCTGTTATTCTTTGCTCGATACTTTTCTCGAGGACAAGCGCTGACCTCTCAAAGACAATCTAGGTTCACATATCTCCGCAATATATTAATTGACACTACACAGGAAGAAGCAAGGTACATATTTGATATTTCTTTGTAACGGGGCTTATGATGTACCATTCCATGCTAATCCTGAAGACCTTGCGTCTTTGTTGACAAACTTTCAGACTTTTCATCTTTCAACTGAAGCCTCATTTTATATTTATGTATCTTTGTCTCTTGCATGAGCACTGCTAACATACATCAGTGCTTTATTCTAGTTCATCTCCTAATCTTGGAACTGCGCGAGTTCGGGGGCATTCCAACTGGAACAGGTTAGCAATAATCTCCAATGAAAAAAAAATCCAATCGCAAACATATGCCGTCTCTTCGTGTCTCGTTCCCTCGCTCTGAATACGCGATATACATACCTCAAGAACTTCCCACTCAATTCTTTCGGGCCATCGACAGCCAACTTCGCCATAACATGTCCCGGCTGCTCCGGCCTCAGTAGCCCACCCTCCTTATGTAGCGACTTGAATTTCTCTGCATCCTTCTTATCCATCTCCCCCAGATGCACCTCGCGGATCGCCTGCTGCATCTGCGTATCCACAACCCCCGGCCTAATAGAGATACTCGTAATCAGTGGCTCCTCGGCCTCCAGCGTCATCGCGAGATGATTCATCGCCGCCTTCGCCGCTCCATACGCTCCCCAGGTACTGTATGCACCCATCGCCGCGCCGGAGGACGTAAAGATGATGCGGCCATGTGTCTTGCGCAGCTCGGGAATGGCGGCGCGGACGAACGCCACGAGGCTGAAGAAGTTGATGTCGAAAGCGGCGCGCCAGTCCTCGGGGCTAGCGTCGGCGAGGCGCGTTATGGGATCGAGGGTCCCGTGGTTCAGGATGAGGCTGTCGATGCGGGAGAAGGCGGCGAGGGCGAGGGAGACGGCTTTGCCTGCGACCTAGATTGCCATTTCACCGTCAGTTCAGTTCAGTTCCGTTTGGGAAGTGGAAGCAAGAAGAGCCTGGATGAAGCATTGACCCCCCGAACACTCGAAAGAGGGGTACAAGATGGGCTGCTGGCACGGAGATCAGACGCCGCGAGCACCCAACGTACAGCGAAATCCGCCAAATCGCCCACCAGGACCTCCACCTGCCCCGGATACTGCTTCTTCAGCTCCTCCAGCGGTCCCGCCGTCCTCGCTACGACGACGAGCTTGTTGTGCTTCTCCTTGAGCAGGTAGTGCGCGATGGCGAGCCCGATGCCGCGGGACGCGCCCGTGAGGATAATGACCTTCTCTGCCGCCATTGTTGTCGTCGTAGATATGCCGTGCGGTGCGACTATGTACAATCCGAGAGACTGCACGTATAACTCTGTCTCCCTCAGGGAGAATTGCGAGGTGCCAGGGGGGAGTTTGCCGCGGGGTGGGGCCGGCAGCGTGCTGCAGGGGGCTACAGGTAACTTATCAGAGCTGCGCACGTCATCGATAAGAGGTCCCTGAGCTACCGCACCATCCATCACGCAGGGTGGGTGGCGGGCTCTCCTCATCCTCTCCGTCGAATTAATATTCTCCCCCTTTACATTTCCTGCGCTGTTTGTCTTTCCCTTCTCTTCTCTCTCTGTATTACCACCTCCTATTTCCTCCTTCCTTCTCTCCTTTCTTCATCACCACACTCCCCATGGCAACCAACACCGTCATCCTCTCCTCGGGTCAGACATCATCGGCCTCTCCACCACCTACCACCTCTCCCTCTCGCACCCCCAACACACGATCCACCTCGTCGACCCCTCCTTCGCCGAGCACGAAAGACGCGGCCAACGAGCACGGCGGACGCGAGAAGTGGGGGTATGGCAAGAGCGTCGCGACCAGCTATGCGCCCGCTGGCGCCGTCAAGGGCGGGAGGAGCGACGACTGGCTGCGTTAGCTGTCAGGGATGCCGAGTTGTAGGGTTGCGGGTTAATCTGTGCTATGTATGTATGTATGTATTTCACTGGGTGTTGGATATAAATGAAGTAAAATGAGAGATATGCGATGGGTAACTTGGTAAGGTATTGAAAAAGCGTGGCTTGTTTCGTGGGAATTCATCTGCTGGCTGGCTGGCTGCTTGCCTGCATGGATCGAGAGGCGAATCGAGTACATGCAAATATCCACCAAATTCGAAACTCCACAAGTCACAAGCATGTATCACATCCTTAATACATCATAAAAGTCGAGTTCTCTTTTATAATCTATCTAGCTCCGAAGGAAAATCAATAAGCCATGTGCCAGTTGCCCTTGCTCAGTTCAAAGGTGTAACTGCCCTCTAATGCAGCAAAGCAATTTGCAGGCAATCAGCGTGAGACAAAAATGCAATGCCCTGCTATCCGCCTCCATATAAATCTCAAAGCAGACTCCCCAGCACCATTTTTCCTCCGTCAAAAATGCGAAAATACCTCCGTCTCCTTTTCCCCTCCCACGATGCAAATCTGCACACAAGCTGAAAATATGCTGTCGCAAATGCATATGAAAGCCATGGTATCGTCCAGGTGAATGGCATTCCAGTCATATCAAGCGATGACAGAGCAGATATCATGGCCATATAGTCAGTGGTGAAACTGATATGGTGTAAAATATGTAAAGAATCATGAAAAATTCGACATCCAGTTCAAGTATGGGCAAGTTGCTGAAAAAGATAAAGTGAGACGATATGTTTGCGTCAGAAGAAAGATCAGACAGCATCAGGCATTGGCTGGTCACCTTGGATGGCCGTCTCCTCCACTCTAGGCTGATCACTCTGAACAGCTGTCGCCTCCGCAGTTGGGCGACCATTCTGGATGACTGCATCAGGCATTGGCTGATCACTCTGAACAGCTGTGGCCTCCATGCTTGGCTGACCACTCTGAAGAACTGTCAGCTCTCCATTTGGCTGTTCAGAGGCCGCAGGAGGTGGGAGTGACAACCAATTGTTGAACTCGCCCAAAGCCTCTCTCATCTGAGTAAGGTCTTCGCTGCTTAACTTGGACATGCCGGACCTGCACAAAACCGCAAGGTCATTCACAATACGTTTAGCAGTGTTCAGCCTCTCCGACTCCTTATCTTTCTCAAAGTTGGCGGGCGTGAGCACGGCATTGATGTCTCCATCGTAATTGTGTTGCTCATGCCCTTCAGGAAGCGCGCCCTTAATCGCAGTTTCAGCTCTCTCAGAATCGTTGTCCATTTTTTCTGGACGGACATAGCGACTTGTCAGAGCGAATCTGAGCCTGCCATCTGGGACAACCTCATGCTCATAGTACTGTTGGACTCCAGAACCATGCATGATGACAATGTCACCATGCTCAAGTGTGACTCTGAGCACATCTGATTTCGTGCCTTTCTGGTTATTTGACTTGTTGCCGAGTTGGGACTTGGCTTTTGGTCTGAGTGACATGACAGCTTGAGCTCCAAGAGAAAGTGTGGCCACTGTTGGACCAAGGGTCGATTCGCCATCATCGTGATAACCGATGTGAGAGTCTTCAAAATAGCCAATCGAAAGGAGCTCATTGAATGGATGAAAAGGCTCGCCAACATGCGTCAGAGTCTGCTCGCCAGCCCATGTCAGCCTTTTGAGTGCTTTCATAATCACTGCTGGAGCTTCATTGAAGCCACGAGTTGATTGCGCAACGACGAATTTGTAGGGAGCACCCCAGTTGGTTGCAAAATGGTTTGTGAGAATTTCTCCGGTAGAACCTGGCTGTCGCACTGGACGTCTTCTGAGGTCAAAATCCTTCTCTTGCATCAGACGGAAGAGATCGTTGGGGCCATCGGGCTGATGGTTGATGATGCTATTGGATTTGAAATGCCTAAGGACGCCAACAATGCGACCGTCAGGCCCAGGGACACCATATTCAAAGACATTATAAGCACCCAGAACCTTGGCCTCGTATGTGATGCCAAACTCGGGGAGATACATGTCCGCACGAGAACTGCCACTGTTCCGTGTTGCATCTGTGACACTGATGGTCTTGAACGGCAAGCTGTAAGTAAAGCCACAACCGGGAGACTCACAGCTCCAACGTACCCACTCAGTCCTACGACTGCAGCCATTGCACTTTGGACAGACAATACCTTTCGTGAAGGCTACCTCAGTTCCAGATCTATTAGAGACAATCATGTCCGCTTCAGTCAAGAAAGTTGGAGCCAACGGACCAAGTGGCTTGCCATGATATATAGTACGCTCCTTCTTGAAAACTTCAGTATATTCAAGGTTGTTCTCATCAACTGGCGGATCGAAAATGAAGAATTCCTCGCATTTTGTCGACAGGCAGGTCCAGCCCTGTTTGAAGATAACCTTGCTAACGTTGTGGCATCGGCGACAAGCATTCTCTGGGGCTTTGAAAGCATCGAAATTCCGGTTTGGGTCCAAAGGAGGCGAATCAATTGGTGCCCACCATGACTTTGTGTCAAGACGAATCTTCTCCATTCGTACACACCAGGTCATGAATCCATCGATCATCTCGGCCCATACATCCGTGACATGGAACCAGTCAAGAACATTATAGTAGTGCGGAAGCTTGGAAGGGCTGGCCCAGTTTCCTTGGCCTATGGGATGATCAGTTGATGTAAGAGAGTTGAGTGCTTTCCCCAAGGACTTACCTGCAATGACAGCAATTGGATGGCCTATGTCTTTCGCTCTCTGAAATCCAAGCCCATATGCGCTTGTTTGTTGATTTGTTGCTTGAGCCATTCTGCCAGTTGCCTCATCCAAGACTTTTCCACCACCGCTAAAGGATGTATCAGCATCATTAGAACCACACTAGGAATATTCATCAGCTCACCATCGGGTGATAATAACTTCGTCGTCAAACACATCACGTATTCCAACCTCCTTGTCAATGAGAGACCCAGAAACAAGGCCTTCATGCATGTATGCTCCAGACATATATGCTCTGTAGTAAGGCAAGGTTTCGCACAGTTGCTGGCGTTTGGCGGCCCACACAGGAGGCTTTCCATATGGATCTGGCAGGTGATCTTGCTGGGGTTTATGATATGGGAGGTATGCGCGAGATCCTTTTGGCTTCCTTGCTCTGGGAGGTGAATGAGACACGATGTCTTCAATAAAAGCGTCCGTGAGAGCATCTGTAACAGGTTCAAAGTCTTCATCCTCAAAGTTCCTCTTCTTTACTCGCTGGTTTGCTGGTCTTGGCGCAATAGCCAAGGATGTTCTAGAACTCTGTTTTTTCTGAGCTGGCAAAACATCCACGGTCCGGAACACTTGTTGAGCCTTGCGCTTTCGGTTCGTATTATTGTTTGGGGAAGACTGCTGCTGCGTTGATTGCCAAGCTCCGTCACTTCGCTGAGAAATATGAGGTGCAACCAACGGTTGGATTTCACGATTTGAATGAATTGGAACCCTGGCTTTCGTCTGCTTCCTTCCAGATGTCGATTTTTTCGGAAGTTCCTTCGCGGCATTGATTGTATTGAGAGGTGTCTGGGTTTGCCAAGTTCCATCACTGCTTTGGGCAACGTTTGGTGCAACCAAGTGCTGGGTTTCTGGATCATGACGGACTTGATCTTTGCGTGGTAGTTGCTTCTTTCCAGATGCAAGTTTCTTGCGAGCCTTATTCAAATGCTGGGAAATGTCCAATACGTCGACATCTCCAGATGCACTGCTTGAAATTTTGGAATTGTTGACATTTGAACCTGCTTTTGCTGATCGAGGATTGGGCTTTTTGACCTTAGTCATATATGTTCTTTCGTTGCAAGCTTTGCCATATTTGACACACAAAGAGCACGGAAAGTTTCGGTCACATTGAACTCGCTGCTTGTTATTTGATAATTCTTGGCAACTTACTGAGGTTAGCAATGATCAAAAATAGATGCAGAAAAGAATTACCTGTCACACATCTCTGGGGCCATCCATTGTCCATACACAAAGCGGACAACATCGGGATGCAATTGCTTGGAAAGCTCCAATTTTTCTCTTGCACTTTCTGCAAAAGCACGAAGTTCAGGGCCAGGAGCGGGAACGCTTCTAGCATTGGCAGCCTCGAGTGTAATGTCAGTAGCAGTAGCCCGGAATGACTTCTTTGAAACTTTAGCCACAGCACTCTGTTTATTAAACAATTAGCAATTTCAATTTCAAAAGATCTGAGACAACATACGTTGCGTTTAGATGGGGTAAAAAGTTGCTTGCTCTGGTTATCGGGCTCAAAGTCAACGTCCTGTTCAAGATCCTCAATGGATGTATCTGAGGAAGGTGGTGAAGCATCAGGTGATGGGTTTGAAAATGGCGATGGCGCGCCAGATAGGGTACCGTCGCTTGCAGGAGACTTTTCAATCGATCCAATCTGTGTCTTCTTGGTGGTCCGTGGAGTTTTCTCTAAGTGACGAACGGGGCGATTTGTGGCTTTGGATGTGACTTTCTTCTTAGCTGCAGCAAGCTTCGCTGGACTGCCAGAATTCTTGGTAATGCGACCAAGCGCAGCTGCAGAGCGTTTTGGGTTAGCATTCAGTTGACGCTGTATCTCAAATAAAAGTTGCCAGGGAGTTGCATCGTCATCTGGAGTTGTAGAAGACATCATTGATGCCTTTTACATATTTCCATGCAACAAAGGCGGTTTCAAGAACAGAATGAATAGAAACAATGAATGGAAGAAGGAGAATCCGGATGTAAATTATTATAACACAGGTCAAGAAAGCTCTTGTGACCTTGTCCAAGGACAGCAGGAGGTGTAGAAAGGTCAAAGGACTGATGGGAATGGACTATAAAGGCGAACTGAAGGTGTAGTTCTTGAGGAAACACAATGAGAGATAGTGAGATGAGATGGGTAGAAGACAAAGGTTATATTTGTAGGTCATAGAAAGATATGTATATACGTATGTATATATGTATGTGTGTGTGTGTGTGTGTGTGTATGTATGGGAAGACGAAAGAAGATAGGAAAGATGAAAAAAAGATAAGAAGAGGGGAAGAGAAGAAGAGAGAGATGAAGCTGGGTAAGGTAGTTATGATTGAAGTCAAGAGTGTGAAGGTGGGAGGTGTCGTCGCTGCCTATGGTCTGTGCGTCATCTGATGGGGAAAGGTGCATTTCAATATCCCACCAGCGCCAACTCCACCATTCTACAGTCCTCGGCAAGTCTTGGTACCAACACCAAATATCTTGAAGAAGTGAGCCCCGCGAGGGTTTGGTTTTCAATTGATATGACAGAGTAAACAAAAAACAAAGGATTTTTATTTCATTGCGCTCGGGGGAAGAAGTAGTTGGGTTTTCTCACTCCCTCTCTCTCCTGCTGTTATGTGTTGGACATTCAGAATTTCCCTATGGCCAATTCACTTGATGCCAGTTTGTGTTGTTATTGTTGCAAGAAAGCTGGAAGCTTTGAGAACTTCTGGAGCATGAGCACTGTCTCAGAGGAAATACTTTTTTCTCTGAAAGATATTGTGTGATTGAGCTCCATGCGCTTTTGATCTCGACCTTGACTAAGGTCTGTGTTTCAATGCTGCAGTGTGAGAATGCACATTCAACTGCAATGTCTTTCCCAACGATTCTGACGGAAGCCAAATGGTGGCCAGCTTGCAGATGGCCATTGAGAAGCATTGTGGGGAGATGCGAAACATGAAATGCGTGCAATGAAGTGGAAAGAAAGAAACATCAAACAAAGCAAAGGTAACGTACCACTACCACGACCATGACTAGGGCGAGTAATCACTGCTGCTTTCCTTGTTGTGCCCATAGCTTGCTTTTTGCCTCGTCTCAGGCCTGCATCTTCCTCAAGCTCTTGCTCAATGGCTTGTTGGCGACGTTTGGATGATGCGTTGCTTGGAGGTTTGTGCCGAAAGGTCTATAATGAATGTCAGCATGGTCAATTTGGCCAAGCTTGCCACACTCACTGTACGTATACCTGAGGGAGGTGTTCCTCCGGCCATCTTTAATGCACTTGGTGTTGGAAGTGATGAGCGATTTCTTGTAGATGAAACTCCTTCAGCGGATACTTTTGAGTTTGAAGTCTGCTTTTGTGTTGTCTCCTCAGCGAAACGACAGGGTACTGTCCTCGGACGAGTGCTAACACGACGTGATCCCTCTGAAGAAGCGCTTTGCTCTAGTTGAGTGGAGGCCGCCGTGAGCCGGATCTCAATCTCAGCAAAATCACTGTCAATATCAACGTCCGATAATTCCGAGTCTGATTCAGAGTTGTGATCCAAAACTGTTGTTATCTTTGACTTTTGGCCAGGATCAACTCCGCTCTGTGGCAATGGCGGGCTGCCAATCTGATCAGAGTCACGCTCAAGGGATGTTTGAGATGGATCCGGCAACGTTGATGCAGAAGAAGATAGAGAGCGCTTAGTAAAAGATGGTATGGAAGCTGTTCCTTTATCTTCAATGCAGATCGAGAGTTGCTGTATTACACTCGTTGTTGTGATATGTGAAGAAGGAGTTGTGTGTGAATTAGAAAGCCTATTTTGCACAGAATTTATATGTGAAGCAATCCGGCTATTAAGCGTTTGCGGCAAATCCGTAGGAGGAAAAAATTGTGAAGGAGGTTCCAACTCTCTTGCCGGTTCCTGGAAAATCGGCATGCTTCCGGCTCGAGTGTCCTCAGTTATGCCTTGATTTGATTGTAGGCTTGAGACTGTTTTCAGATCCATTTTGGACTGCTCTGCGAGAGTGGCGGAGCAGGGGTGATTATGGCTTACATATGACTCTTGGTGTATTTGAGACGTTGTCTGGTGATCCAAGTTTGAACCAGATATAAGTGTTAGGGACTTCTGATCCTCATGAGTGGCATGAGATTCATTGACTTGCTCGGATTGCATGATGACATTTGAGGGAGTTGAAAAAAATGGAAGTTGCATAGAGAGGAACAAGTCCCCAACAAGGTTTGCAGGATCACTTGGCGGCAAGTCCGAAACTTCCTCTGTAGTCCAGCTAGATGATTCCATTGCGATGGACAAGCTCGAGATTGGATCAGGTTCTTGAGAAGGAGAAACTGGACTTGTGCTTCGCTGAAGATCAAGTGGGTTTTGATCTAGAGCTGAGTTTGATAGAGGCTGTGTACCAAAATCCTTCAGAAGTTTGCCTGTAGACAATGTGTTGAGGGAAGATTGCGAGGCAGGGCGTGCCACATGTATGCTTTTGCGAGTTTTGAGACTCTCTTCAAACTCATTTAACAACCCAATAGTCGGAGGGTTTATATCTTTGGTAGTAAAACTTTCTCTAAAGATTTCAACGTCTTTACCGGTTTGGACTGATGAAGGAGCTTTCTTAGGGACATCTAGACCCTTGTAAATGGTTGTTTGCGACGCATCAAGATCTTCATTCTCGTCAGCCGTGTTGCCCGCGATTTGACTCGTAGCTACCAGTTCATTGGAGGCTTCAGCTCCTTCTGAAGTATGAGATAGCACAACGATGGAATCTCCTTGGAACAACGATGTCACTGTTGCAGACGCCGCAGATCCTAGAGGGTTGATCCTCCTTCTTTTTGCAGCCATCATTGTGGATTCTATATTGCTTGCATGGCCAGATTCGATATTCCTAGTCATGGTCTCAAAACTCTGGATATCGACGTCTGCAGCAGATGATGAGCTGTCTAACTGATAAAAGGCCCGTGATTGTCTCATTGATGGCAAGTATTCCGGGCTCTCCTCCGTCCCATCTTCTTTTGGAAAAGTCGAACCTCTATCCCTAATAGACGGTTCTCGTTGCTGGATTTGTGGGTTGGGGGCTTTCTTTGGGTTTTTAGGAGGTTGAGATGACCATTTTTGAAAGGCAATATTTTCATCAGTGCTCTTTCTCTTGTTGCGTCTTGATAATGGTAGAATATTCTCCTCTGTAATAGCTGTCCTGGTCTCCTTCTGGACTGGCACCAGCTCATATGTCCAGCCATGTTTTGTGCGAGCTGGAGATGGAGAATTTTGAACAGCAGTGGTCATATCATTGCTCTTTCTCTTGTTTCGTCTTGAAAATGGCAGGATATTCTCCTCTGTAATCACTGTGTTGATCTCTTTCTGGACTGGCATCAACTCATAACTCCAGCTATGTCGTGGCTTTCTGCCAGATCTGCCAGTGGCTGCAATGCCCCTGTCACCCCCATTGCCACTCATTTTGAGGGCCTCTCCTAGGTATGTTAGCAATGGGCACGATATAATCGATAAAGGAGTGCTGACCAAGACAGAGGACAACGTATTTGACGAGAGAATCAGAAGGCTGGCCCAGTTGGAGGCGTGATACTTGGCAATTGAGGTTACAGAGAGAAGAGTTATGTTACAGAGAAGATGTTGGAGTGTCTGAAAATTGGGGCGAGGAGGGGTCTTCTATGTGTTGAAGAGAAGAAGTGTGAAGAGAGAAGGGACCATTGATGCAGAGGAAGGTATGACAGGTTGGATCTGTTTACCCAGGTTTCACGTACTCATAGTACTCATAGTACTCGAGATCTCTGGGCATCTTCGCACTTGCCGTCTGGGTGTAACCACGTGAGAACAGAGTTTCGGTTCGTGACACTAGACCCAGGACGTTTCGAAAAGATAAAATGGAAAGACAAACAATGCTTCCTGAGCATGCTCATGATTATGCTTATGCTCTTCTTCTCGCACCAAATGATGGATTGAGGCTCGGAACAGCCTGCAAGGACCTGGGGTAACAACAAAGGCTCTCATCTCATCTCAGCACCTTCCTTCAACATCCACGAGGTGGAATAGCCGGCAAGTGCCTCCTATCCCGTCTTTCTCCTTTGCAAACTAGCATGGCCATGGCCATAGCCATGATCATCAAAGCCATCAGCATCTCCATCGTTGACTGATCAGAGAAATATACAGAACATACCTATTTAGATCTGTGCCTAGGTTCCTCTGCGTCGTCTCTCCTTTCCCCTTTCTCCACGCAAGCATCGGCTCGGTCGCGAGTTATTCGCCGACCGAGCCTCGGCAAGGCTCGAAATGGAGCGGAAGAACAATGTTCCAATTGCAACCCCGCACATCGGAACGAACCTCCCCCATACTCGCTAGCCCGCTTCCCCGCAAAGCCCGGCAATTTGAGCGCGGAATGCTGCGTATCTCCACATTCAACTCGGAGTCGGGGCTCTGAATTGGGGATGAGCAGTACACTATTGATTCCTCTGCGATCTTCTTTGAAAGTATCTTTTGGCAATATACAATATATCTCATAGAAGTTACGATGTCTGCTTTGCGAGGACTATTGGTTGGTAGCCAGGAGACTATATACTGTATATGTCTGTTTGACCTCCGCGCACTGTTTCCGTGGGGTACATACATACATAGGCACATATCTCCACCACGTTCGGGCTATCTGCTTGCCTCTTTCGCCATTGATTGCGATGCCGCTATGGCCATCCTCATCCAGGGTGCCTGACGCCGGCTCATTTCGACTTTAGCGCCTACCTAAATATATATATGATGCCGTACTTCTCCTCCTCCTCTTTCTCCGATTCCACGTCTTTTCTCTCATTTATTCTCTAGTTTGTCTCTCTTTGCAGCAACTGGGCGCCAAGTGCTGTTGTTCGACTTTGGAAGCAATATACCTTTCTTTCCCTCCGATTGCCCCTCTACTTGCGCATTCAGCAGCGTCAATTTTAGACCTAGCATTCGGATCTGTACAAAACCCGCTTTACAAGATCTCCCCAGCACGCAGACAAGATGGTCTTCACCCCTCCATCATGGGTTCCTCCAATGATCGGTATGTCTCCTTCCACCTGTGATCTGATGAAGAAGACGTTTGCGGTTCACAAAACGTCCGTTTGAATCGCCCAAGCTAACCTCAAAAATTTACAGACCCTCCCGATACCGTTTCCCTGCCCGACTTTATGCTCAACAACGAACATCGTCATGCGCCTCTCGAGAAGTCAAAGAATCCATTCACCTGTGGAATATCAGGAAGGACATATACTGCACTTGAGGCAAAGGAGAGAGTTAGCTTTCTGGCCAGGGCTCTCTCCAAAGACCTCGGCTTTGAAGTTAACAAGGGCACGGAATGGGATAAAGTTATTGGCCTCTATGCCTTGAACACTGTTAGTTATTGTACCTTATGCCTGCTCAAGCACTGCATGCTATGGGACACAGGTCTTCAAGGGCTCACTTGCGTGAACATGGCTAACCCATATTGCTCATAGGTCGATTCCATGGCAGTATCATATGCCATCCACTACCTGAATGGAATCGCATCTCCGGCAAACGCAGCCTACTCCGTAGCCGAGGTCGAATATCAACTGAAATCAGCCGGCGCGAAGGCATTATTCGTCAGTCTCCCCAATCGATAGGCTTCTAATCGAAGTTTCCACAGGAACCGAAGCTAACTTACATATAGACCTGTATCCCACTCCTGGACAATGCTCTCCAAGCGGCCAAAGCTGCGGGCATCCCAAACAAACACATCTATATCCTCGAAATGCCCGCAGCGTTGACTGGCAACACGAAGGTTCCCTTCAAGACCGTGGGCGAGCTCATTGAGGAGGGCAAGAAGCTGGAGCCTCTCCCACCATTGAACTGGAGCAAAGGACAAGGTGGCAGGCAGACGGCTTTCCTGTGCTATTCCAGTGGAACATCGGGCTTGCCTGTAAGCATTCTCACTGCGCAGCAGAAAGTCTTGGAGACGCTTGGCTAACTGAGAGCAGAAAGGCGTGATGATCTCCCACCGCAACTGCATCGCCAACATAATCCAAATCACCCTCCACGAAAAGGCGAGCCGTGCCGACCGAGGCTCCAACGGCCAGCCCTATCAAGACGTAGGCCTCGGTCTGCTCCCCGTTTCGCACATATACGGCCTAGTCGTTATCAACCTGAGCACAACATACCGGGGCGACGAGATCATCGTCCTCCCCAAGTTCGAGATGCAATCTTACCTCAACGCCATCCAGAAGTACAAGATCAACACGCTGTACCTCGTCCCGCCCATCATCATCGCCATGATCAATTCGCAGGGCATCTGCTCCAAATACGATCTCTCCTCCGTGCGCACAATCTTCACCGGTGCCGCGCCGCTCGGCCGCGAAACGGCCGAAGATCTCGGTAGACTGTATCCGAGCTGGCTGATCAGGCAAGGCTACGGACTCACCGAGACCTGCACGGTGGTGTGCTCGACCATCGATTCCGATATCATGTTCGGCACCTCGGGCAGCCTGGTCTCGGGCTGCACTGTCAAGTTGCTGAGGCCAGATGGGAGTGAAGTGACGGCGTATGGGGAGCCGGGGGAGCTGGTGGCGCAGAGTCACAGTGTTGTGCTGGGGTATCTGAATAACGAGCAGGCGAACAAGGAGACGTTTTTGCCGGATGAGGATGGAAAGGGTCGCTGGATGCGGACAGGCGACGAGGCGATCATCACGAAGGCGCCGAGTGGATATGAGCATGTTACAATCACTGAACGTATCAAAGAGTTGATCAAGGTCAAGGTAAGCACTCCTTCACCTCTTTCTCATTTCCATCTCGTGTTCTGTCGGAGGAGATATGAAAAGCAGAGACGATTGCACATGACATAGGATAAAATGCTAACGAACGATATTCAGGGCCTGCAAGTCGCCCCCGCCGAACTGGAAGCCCACCTCCTCACCCACCCCTTCGTCGCCGACGTAGCCGTCATCCCGGTCCCCGACGACAAAGCCGGTGAAGTCCCGAAGGCATACATTGTGAAATCGGCATCTGTGCCCTTAGAAGAGAACGACCAGTACGCAGCCTTCCTATTTCCTTTGCCTCTCCCAACCTTCTATCGTGTCCCTTCCGACCCTGTCATCACAGCCATCGTAGCAAGACCACCAGCTAACAAAGCACCTAGCATCGTCGCGCGCGACATCCAGAAATTCGTCGAGCAGCACAAGTCTCGACACAAGTGGCTCGCCGGCGGCGTCGAGTTCATCGACGTGATCCCCAAGTCGCCCTCGGGCAAGATCCTGCGACGCTTCTTGAGGGACAAGGAGAAGGAGGAGCGGAGGAAGAAGGGTGCCAGGATATAGGTGCGGGAGGTCGCGAGACAAGACAGGACAGGACAAGGCGATGGGAAAGAAAGGATGGAGAAGGTGGGAGAGGAGGCGTATATATCCGTATTTCTCACATCATCTGTCCTGTCTATATGAGCACTGCATAGCGCGTCTTCGTCACACACGCGCCCACTGTTCTCGCTCCATCGCATATCTAGATTCGCCAACACCGAAGGGGGCCTTTTCGCAACGCAGGCTGCTCTCGCGCAGCGTTCCGCAGCTTCCCTTTCCTCGTCCATCCATCCATCCATCCATCCAGCATCCTCCGCTTTCGCATGCCAGTTTGCCATAATTCAACATCTTCTCCGCTTTGCTTTGCTTTGCTTTGCTTTGCTTTGCTTTTATTCCTACGGGAAAACGATGTCACATCCCCCCCCCGAATATTATGAATTTATGTATAGTATAAATGACTAAATCAGAATGCCGCCGCAACAATTCAATTCAATAAAACGACTTGGAAAAAAATAAAAAATAAAAAATAAAAAATAACACAGCACACAGCACACAGCACCACCACAGGGCAATAATCTCAATCCAAATCTTACTCATAAATCCTCCCGTACGTCAATTCCCTCGTAATCCTCTTCATCGAAAATGGATGGCTCCCCCTTCTCTCCCCCTCTTTGTTCTCTTCCACTCCCCCCTCACCCACCAGCCCAACCTCTCTCTCTCCCCCCATTCCCAACATCCACTCCAGCCTCCCTCCCTATCTTGCTCCTTGCTGTTACCTTATAGACTATCAAGCTATCTATTCCACACGATGCAGCATGCTTCCCGCCGAGGGCGGCACGCAAGCATTAAGGGGCAATCAATGCCATTATAAATTTATGAATAATATCCAGGATACGTGAGACATTTTCCCTTATTTTATCCATCCTATTCATTTTATTGCATGCAGGGACTGAATCAGAGATATTTAATTTTTTTCAATTAATCGGGGGAAAAAAAATTGAGCCCGCTCGGTCTATAGAATCCCAACCCCCGTCCCGCCATCATACACAAAACGCCGTTTTCACATTTTTTTGTTGCGACTCTTAACTCTCCCCTCCCTGCCTCCCCTTCCTCTCCTTCCAGAACTCTTCCTCATCTGCCCCTCCGAGATCCCTGGAGCCTTTCTTCCTGTCCCTATCTTACGCCACAGGCAGTTTGCTTTGTTTTGCTACATCGCTTTTCTCAAGCTCCCACCCTCCCTCCGATTCTCGGGGGTGAAATCAAACCACCATGGACAACCTTCGCCTAGGATACACAACATCTGAAAAACGCCATCCGCGTAGATTAGCTTGGCTCTCGCATCCTAGTCTGTACGTGGAATCACCCCCTCGCAGCTGAGACTCCCTCCCCCCCTCATCTTCTTGGCGCGTGTAGATATCAGGCCTGCCACTACATACCGGCGAAAATCGAGAGAAAAATGCGAGCATCGGCGACATCCTTGGCCGCCTAGCCGCCTTTCCTCTCCGAGTCATGCCGCGGCACCTCCTCGCTGTGGACCTGCGTGCCGCTGAGCTTACCCTTCGCATCATTCGCCACCCCCTTCTTCTTCCACTTCGGAATCTGCGACCATGACCCAGGTCCGTTGCCCTCGCTCTTGGAGTTGCGCGTGTGCCCGTTTGCCTTGCCGGTTGGGGTTGCATGCGGCTTTTGGACAACGTTGTCCACGGTGGCCTTCAACACGCGGCTCGATTCCGCAGTCCAGTGAGGAGGACTCGGATGAGGGTTCAAACGGCTCTCCAGCTTGCGACTGGCTGTCGGCGACGGAGATCTTGTCTCGTACACTGGAGAGAGATGAGATATACTCTCTCGTAACGCGTCTGATCTTTGAAGACCGAGGTCAAGGGGCGACATGGCACCGCCTTGTGGACGCGAACCTCGAGCCCGCGGATTGGGAGAAGATGGATCAGGCGTAACTGAACCAGGCGACAGAGCCCCGGGCGACGATGATTGGCGGCTCGCACTTAAAGTTGGAATTGGGCCTAAAGTTGCGACAATTGCTTGCAACGTGGGATGAGCCTCCGTCTCCGTCATACGGGACGGTGATGCGTTGAGGTTCATGATTGTCTCCTCGGATACATTTCTAGGCTGAACCGACACACCAAGTCCCACAGTCTCTAATTGGCCTCGCTCGGCACTTCCTGTAGGAGTGAGATACAAGGAATCAATAGAAGCGGCCAGAGCATCATGATATTGATCATCTGAAGAACTCCCACTGATAGAAGATGGCCCCGCTGATGCTCGAGAAACAGGTATCGAGCATGATCCGTTGACAATCAATGGCGTCTGCTCGTTTAAAGCTCTGACATTACCATTAGACATAGCGTGAGGTAATGCTCCGTACGCTCCAACTGCAGATCCATTGCCAGCAGAATAGCCACGATCTCGTCCTAAAGGTGATGGCGAACGTGATACACGTCGCAGGCGCTCGAGGATGGCTTGAGGATATTGCTCAGTAGACACTCTCCTGCGGCTAGGTGATGTGGACACAGGAGCATGAGCGACAGACTCCAAAGGATTCTGATATATAATCGACCCATTCAGTCCATAACCCTTGTAATCCTTTTCCAGTCCACCAATTGGCGGTGACTCCGCATTGCTCTTCATCGATTCTGTGTCAAATGCATTCTCACCGTTATCGTTCGGACTTGATTGATGTGGTGAAATACCATTTGGCTGGGGAACCTGTTGATAGGATGGCATTCCATGCATCGCATATTGAAAAGCTAACGGAGACAACGTTGTACGAGCAGCAGGTTGAGAATGTGATCTCATTGAACTATTCGGCACAGCATTGGCAGGTCCAGATCCGCTGGTAACACTGGATCTGTGTAAGCTGCGGCGCAACTCTGGCATAGCCGGAGGCATTGATGGCGAGGAAGGATACGTGCTCGGACTACTCTGCTGCCCGTACATCGGAGCGGCCTGAAATGGCACCGGATAGAAATAGTACAACGGAGCAGTCAAAGGAGCATTGTCGAAAGAGAGTCCTCGACTACGATCTGTAGCATGCTGCGCTGTGATAGAGCCATTCGGTTGCAACCTCTGTGCTTGAGAGAAGGCCTCCATTCGCGCCTGCGACTGCGCATAGCCTTGCTCTTGGTTGTAAAGCTGTAAGCGCAGCAGGTTATCCTTCTGAGCCTCCAGATTCATATATAACTCATGGAGATGAGCTTGTGCTTGATTCTGCAGCCATGTCTCATTAGGCGTTAAACCTTGGGGTAAGGCTGCCGGTGGGAAGCCGTTATTGCCATCGTAGGTAACACTGGAAGCGCGACGTGCACCAATTTCGCTCCTGTTGTGGTTCGTATTTCGACCTCGAGGGCCATTATTACCACCTCGCCCACCTCTGGTCTGAGAAACACTCCGGGAGATGATAGCAGGCCGCGGCGCTGGCGGTGGCTTCTCCCATATCCTCTCTTCCTCCTTCGGAAAAACGTATTGCTCGCAACATTCATCGAGCTTCGTCTCAGCAATAAGATCAAACGCTCGCCGTAATTCCAGATGGAGTCCACGAAATGAGAAGTCATCAGCGGTATTTCCGAGATTCCGACCGATATTGAATGGCTCTTCCACGCACAGCCTGTTGTTATTCGCCAAGTGCCATCCTTTCTCTTGTTTTGATATCAGCTTCCCACTTCTGACCGAAATCACATATTGGTCATAGTCGATCTCGTGGCCATAAAATCGAAAAAACTGGAACAGCAAGTCTCCTAAGCTCTGCTTATTAAGCTTGCCAAAATCTCGCAATGCATCCAGATCATCAGCAAAAGCACTCTCTTCACCATTTGCTGGCTTCAATCTCTGGTGCTGACGTTGATGAAGTGCCGGAAGAACAGGGGGATTTCGAAGCTGAAGAAAATTGATGATCATGCATATCCAGGTATATGAGCTCAGGGTACCGCCAAAAGCTGCCTTGTTAGTCTAGAATCCTACTTCGAAGATGGGGCAGGACTTACCAGCGTCATTGACCATCCTTCTCCTCGTCCAATGCTTGACTATCATTGCAAGGGGTCGTACTCGAGGATCGATCTGAACATATGTCTTGATCATCCTGGTGTTCTCCAACGCCAAGGTATTGTTCACATTCATATCGCACGCAAGCCCAAGCTCAGGATCCCAGACTTTCACTATCGGCACCTTTGCGGTCGAAACACAGTTGACGTGCGTCATACCATCTAACATGGTTAGTTATATCCAGAAGTTGCGGATCAAGGGCGACTAACGTCTCGCCAGCAAATCAGCAAGCATGCATACTCTCTCGAGTTCCTTCCACTCAGTGGTAATACAGATATCAACTGCTCGCATTAGTATGGCGAACACGACCAAGTCGAGGGAGACATACCATCAGACTCATCGGTGCAGAGAAGATTGCCTGACGATCCAAAGACATTAACTCGTATATCGTGGCCCGGCCACTCAGTATTTAGCAGATTTTCCAGCTTCTGCACAAAGCGTTGTCTCTTTATCTCGCTCTCTGCCGTCGGTAGTAGTTGATCGTACAATTTCTCCATGTCCTTGGTGAGCTTCTTCTCCTCGTCCGCCGTCAGATTCGCCTTAATACTCGATGGCTTCACCTGTTCCAGCTTATCCAATCCGAGTTTATAGGGCATCCTCCTCCTCGAATGTGCCATGCCGGTTTCATACGGACATCGAAATAATCGTGAAGGTAGCGGACGATAGGGGGGAAAGGTCGAGTTGGACTCTGAATAGGCAGATCGAGGTGAATGGTTGGTCGTGGGAATGGGTGACGGATCTCGCGATGCTGTCGAGAAATTTCTAGCACGTTGATGTGGCGTTGAAGGCACGGAACTTGATTGATGAGTGAGTGCATTGTGCTGTTGCTGTGATCTCGACAGTTGCTTTTGGAGGTCCGGTTTCTTGGAAGCCATGTTGACGGAATTCTGCTCTGCTGCTATGAGCGGGCGCTCGCCGTTTCCAGTAATATATGATTGCTTATTCCCATGACCACCTCTCGAAGTACTTCTTCTTCTTCTTCTTCTTTGCCTATTGTCGTAACCAGACGTCTCGGAGCGCAGCACCGCCTGGATGTGCTGTGTTGACAGCAAGGGAGGGAGAGGCGACGAATGAACGCGCGTGGCTCTGCCCGACGCTATGAACTTGTTATAATGTGCGAGCTTGTCCTGAAAGGCTGACGTCTGTTGTGGGAGAAGGTCTGGGAAGGTCTCGATGATGGCCGTCGAGACCTGTGGAGGCTGGATCAGAATCGAAGGAGAAGGAGAAGGCAGCGTTGTCGAGGTTGCCAGAGTATTACGCCGCACGAGCCGAGACCACTGGGCAGAAGCAGAAGTATATTGATGCTGAGATTGGCTCTTGTTGGACTGACCCTCCATCAAATTGGAATCTTCCAGCCAATGTTTGAAGCTGGCGTAGAGAAAGTCCTCGGGGCTTCTTTACCAGATACGCGGATCAGCAAAGGAAGACGACGCGATTGTTGGAGTTCGGGAAGGGCTGACAACAGCAGTATTCCATTCATTCAAGACGACAGATGTATCGAGATGTATCCAGAGAGCGAAATGCTGCTGTTGTGCTGATGAGCGTTGGAGGCGATTCGATCAACAAATGCCGGGCCCCTTCTAGGGAAAGAGGAAAGAGCGAGGGCGCAAACTGAGGAGCAAAGATCTCTGCTATGATTGAATGCTGGTATGCCCTGAGCTGCGAGGACAATTCGTGCACGAACAAACGAGGCCCGAGATCTGCTGGAAAAATTCGGTGTATTCGGTGTATTCTACACAGATGTCGAAGTTGTAGGTTGGTCTGAAGGGAGCGATGTCCTTTGTTCAGATCGCGGTCGCTCGGGTCGCCTTCGAGGTTGCTCGCACTGTCTGGAGAGGGTATTATAATTGGCGGCGCTAAAGAGATTCCTTCCCGACACGGCGACACGGGGGGGAAGGAGTAGTAGTGGTTGACCTGAGGTTCGGATTTTCCCTCTACCACAGACTACCAAGGACATACATACATACTAGATATTACATACAATACATATATATATATATATATCTATACTACATATATACATACATACATACATACATACATACGACGTGAGCTGCTCAAGGCCAGACTTCGCTTTTTTCATCTGCTATCTTGATTCCTTATTGTGGCATACACATATGTACGCATACTATACTCTACTATGTATCTACCCTATTCATCTCTATCTGGTCGATCCTCAGTCACAATGATGCTATACCTATATTCTATACCTATACTGTACCTATACTCTACCTATACCATGGTGATTTATGTATATCAAGCGTTCAAGTGTGGGGAAGTTGCCCAAATTGAGTGAGTGGGTGAGTGACTACTCCTGAACACTTTGTCCGGCATGGGACTTTGACAGACAATGAGACAACAAACCTATCAGTACAAGACAGCTTGTATAAGGCTGTTGATGGGCATGCCTAGCTTCCGATACATCGATACCTTTGGACATACATCGTATTGTGTAGGTAGGTACACATACATCCCACGAGGATCTCATGCTAAACCGCCGCGAATAGGTCGATGCAGAGTGTCCTGGGCCAAAATACAGTATATTACATCATGTAGGCATGCAGGCAGGTATGTATGCAGGTTCACTCTGGTCTCAAACTTGCTATTCATACCTACACATCCTAGCACATATCAGGCTGATCTTCTGGGCCGATTACCTTTCCGTCCAGGGGAAAAAGCCTGTCTTTCAACCTCTCCTCTGATGTAGGCGATGGCGGATTGGATTCGCTATTATTGTTCGTTGAGATTGCGATACACATAAACGAAGTTCACTTCACTTGTACTGTGCGGCACAGAATGGACTCCGGCCATGGTCTGACAAAGAGGATCCTACCTCAGGTATCTCACAGGCACAGCCTACAGCAGGCTGCTTGTCACCTTCTCCGAGCAGCAAATCAGACAGGAGTGTCTTACTGACTTGTAGCTAGGCTGTATTACCATCCTCATCGTCGTGTCAGACATCATGAAAAGCTGCAGTCTGGATTATGATGTCGACAACGTTGGTGTGACGGTGAAGGAAGAATACTGAGCAAGGAAGCCTTTCTCGACGTTGGTTTGAGAGAGCCGTTTTGGCTCACGACCGCCGAGGTACGCTTCTATTTTCCGCAACTGAGTCGAAAAAGCCAAGGTACCTACCGTGCACTTCAACTCTTTTTAATATACTGTATAGTGAGCTGGGGTCGGCAAGGAAACTGAACCCCAATAATGAAAGTCGTTTCGTCTGCCTTCAGAAACGTCTTGTAAAGCCTAATTAATATTGGCACACCGCCGGATCATGAAGCATTTCATTTAGAGGGATTGTTCCGTCAATCAGTTCCGTTGTTGTCTTCGGTAGGAAGTCCACATGATCCGAAACTAACGTCAGTAGGTAACATAGCAGTATCTGCGGCTGCAGCGCCCGTCCGGCAAGTCTCTCTCTCTGATGGGATGCATTGCTTTGCTTGCTGTGGGAGAGCGCTGGAAATCTGGGGCCAGCGGCCGCCTCGCCCTCGGCATTTTTCTTTCTCCCTTTCTTCTCGACTGGAGGGAGACTCGAGATGGCATATGTACTTCACGACAAGGAGTCTCTCTGTGATCACTCGATACAAAGCCGCTGCTTGCGCCGAGGCGTTTCTCGGTGTCAAAAAAGTCCTTTAAAGTTCTTTAAAGTCCTCTCATAAAGGACTCAGCAGTAGGTAGTAGTCCGTCTTGGACCCCTTTCTCTTTATGCATCGTCCAGTCCAGTCCACATTGGGATTCTGACCTTTGATCCAGCTCTCTCACGTGGTATCCCCGCAAAATCACTCGTCGACCCTTGTCCCCTCACGGCAGTGGCGTCGCCTTACTCGATCGAGTTTACTATGCTATGTACGGAATAAGCATTATTTTACACAGCCAATCTCAGTCTCGGACAGACTGGATCTTCTCCAGCATCATCATCTCATCCCTCATCCCTCATCCCTAATCACAAAGGGAAATGCATCAGAAATGCATTACTCGCTACCGGGCTTCAAAGAGTAGGGCAACCCTCATACAACCGCTTTTAGCGAGGCTCACGCACGATTTCCCCGTTGCCCCCCTTTTTCCATTGCGGTTATTGACAAGCTTAGCGTAGCGTCTTCTAGCGCGGCTAGAAGAAGCCTTCAAGGGTCTAAGGCAGAAGAAGAAAGACTGATTCCCGGCTCAGGCCCAGGCTCAGGCTCGGCTCAGACCATCTCGGATCATCAGGAGAGATCAGGTCTCCAAGAGACAGAGTCACGTGATGACGATCCAGATGTACCTGCTACCTGCCTTTCCTATTGTCGCAGAATCTCTGCCAAACAAAAGCTTCGGCTCAAGGTTTCTTTGATCGGCCCTCCAAGAACGCAGATAGGCATGCGGATAACCAAGTGATGGGGAAGTACATACCTATATATGTGCATGTACATACAACCCTCCGTACGTACAGTACATAAGTACATACCTACTTCATTCCTCCACTCCACTGCTTTCAGTGCCAAGATTTCACGGCACTTTAGCAGCATGCACCTTGGCACCTTGAAAGTCACGCTGAATCACCGGCGCCTGAGCCTACCACCACCACTCACCCAATCACCGCCTCCACATCTCCGTTCGGCACGTCCACCAGTCTCGAGGTCCCAGGCCGATAAGCCGATAAGCCCATGATGCGCCGGGAACGATGGCGCGCACACGCCGGATGCGCGGACATGAGTACCACCGTCCATCCGTACGTACGAATAGGTAGCTAAGGAATGGGCAATGAGGTCACTCACTCATGCTGCAGGTGGTCTTGTGCCGGATTGTGCGGAACGGGAAAGCTAGCTAGCTAGAAGTACTTCAGCAACTTTTTAACCTCGTCCTCGTCCTCGTCCTCGTCCTCGGATTATTCATATATCTAGAGCTGGAGACTCTTGCGAGACGAAACCATACGCGAGGCGCGAGACTGCGAAGACATTGACTGACTGCTGCTGCTGGACACCAACTTCTCTCGCTCGTGGGCATTTGGACGATCTACACCCGCTGAGGCGATCCGCGACGGGACAGGAGACAGACAGCTGCGCTGGGGCTCCAAAGCGCATTGAGTCGAGATATCTACGGGGAGAGCGGCCACATATCGAACGATCTATTCCGAGAATTGGGTGCGTGCGGGAAGCGCATAGGCAAGCTTCGAGGGAGAATAAGAAACGCCCTTTACAACGGATAGAGCAAGCACAACTTGCTGCGGACATGGCGATGGCTAAGACGTCCATGTCGCGACTGAGGTACGATAGCTCCTCTCTTCTGTCTGCGTCCAAGGCCGGCGCTGGCACGTCTCACCTCGTCTTCCGCCCTACCCACGCGCAGAGCCCGAAGCCTCAATCACCACCCATCCTCTCCCCACCCCCCGTTATCCTCACTACCCGCAGAGCCAGCCCAGCCCAACTAACGCCCCTCGCAGACTCCTCACCCTCCTGACGGCCGACCTCATCCTCCTCACCTCCGCCACAGCCACCATCTTGCTGCCGTACATCCCCCTCCCCCTCCGCTACGAGATCCTAGGCATCGCCAGCGGCTACGTCATCTACCTCCAGTTCTGCACCGTCCTCTCCGTCGTCGGGCTCATTGGAGCATTGCGGGTACGTCGTCTCCGTCCCCCCCTCCCCACAACCCCTCCCGCACATCCCGCTAACCAACCCTCCTCCCCCAGGAATCCGCCTTCCCAACACACATCTTCTCGACCTTCCTCCTCGCCGACTCCCTCATCAGCCTCCTCCCTCGCTCCCTCCTCCTCGCCTCGCTGTACCAACCGCCCTCGACGCTCTGCTCGCCGTCGCCCGCGCCCCTCGTCCCGCGCGCCCCGTGCCCGCCGCACCACCACCACCCCGCCGCCCCCGCGACGAGCAGCTGGTGGACCGACGCCGACCCCGTGAACTGCCACCGCGTCGTCGCGCTCTCGCAGGCTGCCGTGTGCGCCGCGCTGCTGGCGGCGGCGCTGGCGCAGGTGCTGCTCGCGACGGGCGTGAGGCGGTATGCGCTGAGGTTGGGGGAGGGGGAGTGGGAGGGGGAGGGGTGGGCTGCTGAGGGGAGTGAGGGGGATGATTTCCCGTCTGAGAGGGAGGGTGTGGAGGTGGAGGTGCGAGGGGAGAAAAGGGGGGAGAAGGAGGAGTGGTGATGAGTGCTATGCTGTGTATATGAGGCGGGACTGGCGCAGAGGTGGGGGATTCGGGTTCGGGATTCTGGAATTGGCGAAAAGGAAGGACGGGGAAAAAGGCGCCAATGATCTGATCTGTCCATACCATTGTATATAGGATAGGATAAGCTTAGGATTTGACTTTGATCTGTTTCTGTCCTGTCCTGCCTGTGCTATGCAGTCCACACCCACATGGCCAAAAAAAAAAAACGGAAATCGGAGGAAGACAAATAAATCACTTACAGATACCTACGCGGTATACAACATCCCAGAGCCAAGCCAAGCCTCACTCCAGCGCATGCATGGCCCTGGGGATCTTCATCGCTGCGAAAAACAAAGCTCCGTCCTCACGCACCCCTCCGAGGCTTTACCCCGCCATCACAGCGCATTTACCCCGGAGCAGGTGCGTGCGTGGGTATGGATGTCGCGAGAGGAAGGGGCGGGATGGGGAAGGGGAAGAGGAGGCAGAAGAAGAAGAAGGTCGCGTTGGTAGTGGGTGTTCGTGCGGCGGGGAGGATGATGCAGCGTGGTGTAATGCGATGCGCTGCGCTGCGATGCGGAGGTGGATGATATGTATGTATGTATGTATGTATGTAATATGTGTCGTGGGGGAGGAAACGGCAGAGACGTATGTATGTAGGCCCGAGCGAGAGTCTTGGAGAGGGCAGGTGGAAGCGAGAAGAGAAGGGGGGGAGGGAGGGAGGTACGGACAGGATGCAATGGGGAGATCGAATGCGCATGGCTGGCCCGGGCTGCCGAGTTGGCTGGATGGATGGATGATGGGTGATAATGGGGATTACATGCAGGCGTGTCTGAGGATGATATATGCCGAGAGAGAGGTCTTGTTGATGAGGAGGCTGAGGGGATTGTGATGGTTAGGAGTCGTGAAGGAGGAGATATATGTATGATGCTGTGCTGTTTCTGAAGTTCCTCCCTTCCCTTCAACAAGGAAGGCCGGAGGTGGAGCGCCGTTAGCGACAGAGAATCCGGGTGTAGGGGACTTGAAGTACGTACCTATGTACAGCAAGCAGGACATGTGATGGAGGATGGAGGATGAGGATATGTGGATATGTGGATATTCTGTAGAGGGAGATGTTGCTCAATATTGTAAATTATATAAATATATAATAAATAAATATATAAATATATATATACACAGTAGCCTCATGAGTTAAAATGGTCTGGAGATCTCTCTCTGCCCCGGGTAGATGGGAAAGGCGATCGTGGGCCCCTGAATGATGGAAGGGAAGGGTAAAGGGAAGGGTAAGGGATGAAGGAAGGGTAAGGGTGCCGGAAGCTTAAATGATGCATGTGCACGTTGATCGGGCTGTTCCGCTCTTTTTTTTTTGATAGTAGGTAGTAGTCTCCGTAGAGTATTACCGCGTCGGATATTACTCTTCTCCTTCTCTTCTCCTTCTCTTCTCCTTGGCTCTGCTGATGAAAGGAGAGGACAGGAGAGGACAGGAGAGGAGAGGGAGACATTCGTAGTGGGAAGGCTTAAATGAGGCAATCAAAATAAAGCGGTTCGAGAGGAGGGGAACCCACAGTTCGTCATGTCTCATTCAACTAGGTAGTAATAGTATTTTGATAATGCGAGAAGAGCCGCGTTCTCATTCAGGAGTAGAGTAGGAGGAGGTTGTCAGAGTATTTTAGCAGTAAGTAATGCCCTTAGCAAGGTATTGCTACTGTAACTGTACTTACTTACTTATATACCCAAGTACCTAATTGTTGTACCTTACATGTACCTATAACTAATCACTCTGAACAGCACAGCACAGCACAGCACAGCACATAGGAAAGATACTGTAGGTACTATATTTATTATTATGTCTTATATATACATATTATGTATATATTATGTATTCTTCTTTCTTTCTTCTTTAATCTTTCTTCTTTAATTTCTTCTTTCTCGTGCTGGGATACGTCCACCCCATCTCCCCCTTCCCACCCCCCCTCTCCCACTCTCCCACTCTCCCCCGGCCAATTTCTCATCTCGGTAAGTGAAATCTGCAACCTCCGTCCACACTTGCACTTACACTTATCCGTTCTCGCTCTCGCTCTCGCTCTCCCTCTCCCTCTCGCAATCAAGACAATTTTCTTCCACTCCACTCCACTTCACTCCTCGGCTCTGCTCTAACTCTACCCTCCCTCCCTCCCTCCCTCTCCATCCATCCCTCCCTCCTCCTCCTCCCTCCTCCCTTTGCGACTTCTCCTTTCAACGTGACCACTGTAGTCGGGTCTCTTCGTTCATCCTCCATCCATCCAGCCTCTCTCTCTCCCTCCTTTTCTTCTCTTCGGTCGGATTACATTCTTTTACAACACCACGATTCGACTTCATCTCCCCATCCTGCTATCCCGCGCTCCTCCTTCCGCGTACATAATTCGACATGTCTTACTACGATAATCAGCAATGGCCTGCGGCTGGACAGGCGACCTGGGAGAACCAGACCCCTCCGGCTCGTTCAGGTATGAATGCGAGGTCTTCAACACACGGATTACACATGTTAACTCCATCATAGGCGCCAGCTCCGCTGTGCCGCGCGAGGACTCGACAGCGTTCAGCTCACAATTGGAGGGTACGTTATACACGGCTTCTTGGCCTCCTCGCCCATAAGGATCATACCACGATATCTACGGACACTGTCATGGAGTCGGTCTGCGTCCCGTCACTAGACCTTCGTCTGGCGGGCGGCGCTGGATACGGCTTCTTGGCACTCGAGATGGTTCAGGGGCTAACGTACAGCAGAGGTCGACCGTGCGATCGAGAACCTCTTCAAGAGTGGTAAGGTCTTCAATGTACCTGCCAGACGCGAGTCGATGCCAATGGGCGCCCAAGGAAGAGCCTTCCCCGAGCAATACGGTGAGCACGACGCTCCATTTCGCGCCCTTCGCCTGCTGACTCTTCCTTCAGGTGCAGGACCAAGACACCACTCCGTCAGCGACTTCGGCGGTGATGCTCGCACATACTCTGCCTCGAATCTGCAGAACTTCTACGCGACACAGCGTCACCAGCCCTCACGTGCGAGCGAGGCCGAACAGGTGATGCAAGCAAAGCGAAGGATGGCGGCTCAGCGGGAGCGAGAGTTGCGAAATTACCACCAGGAGCAGCAGTATAATCGAAGTAGGCCACCCTCTTCTATCGAATAAAAGATATGGCACAGCAACCAGAAATTCTTGTCTTTCCTGTTCTCTTCACAACGTGCTGTGCCATGATCTCGAGTCGGCTCGACCTTCTCTCTCCTGTGATCCTCCTTGATGCCCTCGGGCAATGATACCAACATTTGCTGACTAGAATAAGGCGTATTAGCTGAGATCTCATCCTTCGGTGGTAAGCCAGACCGCACCATGAGCCCCGGCAGCGCCATGAGCGAGGAGGAGCGCCGCGACCTGATCGCGCGCCAGCGCAGCGCTCTCTACGGCGAGGGTGGCGCCTATCCCGAGGGCAGCTTCGTCGACGAGAACGGCGTGACGCGCCAAGCCGCCCCCGTCCAGAACGGCCGCGGCCACTCGCCGCTCGCCTTCGAGAACGGCGCTGCGAAGCAGGCCGACGCCCAGCAAGCCCAGACCCAAGACGAGCAGACGCGCGCCAACAGCACCTCCTCGCCCTCGTCGAACTCGGCCAACTTCCAGGTCTTCGACAACGTCGCCCAGCAGTCGAGCCGCACCTCGACCTCCTCCCCCGGCGGCTCTCCACCGCGCCAAGGGAAGCCTGCGACCGGCACCAGCGTCGCCCCGATCGGCACGCGCCCGACTGGCCAGCAGGCCGCGAACCCGGCGCTGAACAAGCGCTCTACGACTCCTCTCCCGTCGCCTCTGAGCTACGGCTTCGCAGCGAACGAGGACGGCAATGGCAAGAGCGGCGGCGGAGCCGACCGCGCCACGTCTGCTGCATCGAACCCGTCGTCGACTGCGCAGGACGTCGGGCTCGGGGGATGGGGCAACAAGAGCGGCGTCTGGGGCAAGAACTCCCTCGGCGTCCAGGCCTCCCTCTGGGGTTAATCCTCCAAAAGGATAGCATTGTACGTGGTGAGGTGGGGGGGTTTTGACGGCGGACTCATAGGAGGTGTTGGGGCATAGTGTTTTCTGCGACTTTTTTCTTTTTCAACCAGCAAATAAATATCCGGGGCGCTCCTCTTTTCTCGCGCAAAACATTTGGCGGGCCCGCAAGGAGCCTGTGGATTTCCTGGTGTCGGTCGAGCGGGCTTGGAGGGAGTCTACCATCAAGATATCCCCAAAAACTATTTTCCTTCGGGCATGGGCGGATGGGATGTTCTCCTGGTCAGGGTGCGCCGTGCTGCATTTCACGACGCGGCGGGGGGGAGGGAAGGCGGCGGGCTATATGTGTATGTTCGTTCAATGGTCGTCGCTCGTTTATACATGGGGGTGGTGTTTGTCAGGGATCTGCGGACTGCTTATGGTCGGACGCTTTTTTTTGGGATGGGGGCTGCACGGGTTGCTTTGTGTGATTTCGTCGTTGTGGATTCCGGAATGGAATGGATTGTCGTTTCTGCGATGTTGTCGCGCTGTCGCAAGAGCGGTGGCGGGGGATGATGCATGGGATGGTGTTGTTGCTGTTGCTGTTGTCGTCGTCGCTGTTGTCGTTCCTACTACTTCACGGAAGGCAAAAAGCTCAGGCAAGAGACATGGCACGGACGGCCGACGGAAGGCGAGCAGGATGCGAGAGCAAGAGGACGAGAAGCACCGTCCCGCCCCTTCTGCCCCTCTCCCATCTCCCCTCAGCCGTGCGTCTCGTCCCCCGTCTTCGGCCAAGCAACAGCAGGCAGGGGTCGACAACGCGTCTTGGGGCTGAGGCCGGGGCCGGGGCGGCCGGCAGACATAGCGCTGAGCGTCCGGCTGTTGTGTCCTGGGATTTGCATCACTCTGCTGCGCGTTGCCCTTGTTTTTTTGTTTTTCTTTTTCAGATTTCGTTTTTTTTTCCTGGGTTGGGATTCCGGATTTGGGCGGGGATACTGCGGTACGCATGGACGGGGTAGGGGGTAGGGATAGGGGGTAAAAATTAGCGAAGTCGGTCGGCGGAATGGCGGGGAAGGAAGGCATGGGATGGGATGCGGAGAAGGAGAGGGAGAGGGAGAAGGATGGGGAGGTATGCTAGGTAACTCTATAGCTGGTAATTATGGGATTTTTTAATTTTGGGAAGGGCGGGGATTTGAGATGTGTGCTGTGCGACGGCATGGATGGGATGGGGTTCTCCAACTGCGCATTCGGTCGTATCTCCTAACCCATCCTCGCCGCTTTTCCCCTTTCCGGTTCAACATATCCATATCCAAATCCCTCCCTATCCATGTTTATATCCATGCACACCCCTCTCCCTCTCCCCCCCTTCCCAACGCCACACGCCAACACGGCCACGGCCCGGCCCCACGGGATCCGCAAACCACCCGCCCACTCACTCGCAGGAAGTTGTATGGGTCTGCACGTTTTTTGAGAGTGCTTCTCCGAGGATAAGAGGTGCTACAGACTCTCTAGCAGTCGCTAGAGAGCTTGGCTGGGGAAAACAAATTGGGCGGAGAGTTGTCTCGCTATTGCGATTCACTGTAGTTGTGAGCGGTCACGCCGATATGGTACTGCCCCTGGTACTTACATACCTAATAGGAGATATAACTGTGCAATCTGTAGTTATACAGCGAGAATATGACGAAGAGAAACTAGAAAGTTTGGAGAAAAACTCTCATTGTGTCCTCCGCTTGACGAACTTCTTTTCAATATCATCCTTTGGGAACTTGCGCGTCTTGCTGCGCAACATATTCGCCAGCTCCAGGTGGCTCTTTTTAATATTCTCACCAGTTGGCACTAGACACTGGGCGAGGTGATCATAGTCCTTCTGCATAAGCTTAATAAACATCATGACGTAGTCGATGTTGTGGAATACGAGAGCTCGTCCAGCATCGTACTTGCTCTTCGCCTTCAGGTAGCTGAGTGGTTGGTCTCGCCAATGACGACGCGGATTGAGATGATGAGCTGTGTGCCATCCGTCATTGAAGCAGTGTCGATTGCTCTGGTGAAATGGGAGATGTGTCAGCTCCCTCCTCGTCAGGGTTTGGAACATGGAGTTGCTTACTGCTACGTCGATTAGGGTGATGCTTGACCTATAGTCGGAATCTGGATCAATGTCGTCCACCAGCGCATGCTGAGCCCAGTTGCCTACCATTAACCCAATTCGCATTTGGAAGAATGGGATTATCAGAATAAACAGAGTTGGATAGAAATTCTGTCGGGCTAACAGATACATGCAGAGATAAGAAGCAAGCTCCCAGAAGAGGAACTCGAAGGCCAGACGTGTCTTGTTCTTCCGGATAAAGTATATTGGAAGCTCGATCCAGATGAGGAACATGAAACGGGCCAGATAGATCAAAAAGTCTGCGATTTCATCCCGCTGGAATTGAAGAGTAGATGATAGGTCTTCTGGGCCGTTTCCCTCAACATGGTGGCACTTGAGGTGGTGATAGTAGTACGAATGCCAAGTGTGACCCATGAGTGGTTCGAGGATGTAGGGGAATGCTCTGTCAAACAATGCATACTTTTCAACCAAGACTCCATTGTTGTGGATATGGTTATGAAGCAGAAGAGTGAATGGACCACAGTAAAGTCCTTGCATAACCCAATGGCAGATGGCGTGAGGCCAGGAGAAGTGTAAATAGAGAAATATAGCGCTTGGGACTGATGTGGTGAAATGGAGGATGATGTGCGTCAGAAAAACAACATCCGTTTGCCTTCGAACCACCGTCCGAGCCCATCGTATGTATGGCTGAAGAATATACCCGTTTATCGAAGCAGGGAGACGTTTAAAATCTTCTTGGTCCCATCCCGTAAACACAGTCGGCTGGAAGTTGCTGTCTGTTTCATCGTTGAGCCCTTCCAAAAGTGATATCTCTTCAGCAAGTTGTTCATGTCTTTCGTCGCCTGAATTCTCCACGGCGACATCCGCCGAGCTACATTTGCCCGCCTTTTGGACATGTTGCAATAAAAGCTCCAGGACAACCCGGTCAGGCTGCGCCAAGAGAGGATGAATTGAATGCGGTTCCATGATTCGGCCGGTGTTTAGATTTTTGTGGTAAAAATAACCTCATGGGAAGAAGAGCTCTCTTTAAGACAGATAGCTGAAAACACCAAGGTTTGCACTGCCTCGGTCGAGAATTCAAGACAATTGACCTCCCACCCATGGAAAGGTCAGCCAACAGATATACCTTGCCGACAGCGCCAAATAACACCTGATCCAAGGGTCAGGATATCGCAACCGCACGCCGCTACGAGCCAACAATCTCGGCTTGAGCCAATGCACTTCATCAAAACCAGGTCTACACCGCAAATGAACGCCCCGGAATCAACTGAAATCAGAAGATATCCATTGCCGAACGCGGTGGACCATGAAAATGGTTTTGGTGTCGCAGCATTAGAGCCTCGCCGCGCGGCGGAGATTGGATGCCAGAATGTGCTTGGAAGAAGAGGCATAAAGGTGGGCCCAATATGTGAAGGATTCTCCAAACGGCCAAGAAGGACACTAGCCACGACTTTTGACCGCAGATCGATGCATCCCTATAGCGCACAAGGACAGCAGCGACCTTCCTTGAAGGCATTGGATGGCTTTTAAGATTGTGCATTGGATGCTGCAGGGTGTCGGTGAAGCCACGAATAGATCTTCTTACAAGTGCGAAATGCTTGTGTGATTCCAGTGCGGTGAAGAGAGCGAGCTGAAAATTTGTTGAGATATTCAGTTCTCACTTCATGCATGTCTCACATGCACCGAACATCAGAGCAGGATATTCACCTGCATGCAGTCCAATAGCCGACTGATGCCTACTGTTGCCTATTGAGGCTAGAGGCATATATAATAGATAGATTCATAGTTTAGCTAGATTCTATTCTACATGCTTTATCACATCTTTGCTTCCGTGCCCACAGTGTCAATCGATACTGTGTTCAACAAAATTGAGGGCCAGGGGGGTTCTCGAATTCCACGGTGAATGTATCTCCTTGTTGCATCTCTGTTTCTAAACCTACTTTGCTGTTTTTGCGTCTTTCCAGCCATCGAACCATTTCCATCCGTTGGTTCCTATACGCAAGTCGATGGAGGTCCCAAGCCTCGAAGGCTCTACTGAGCCCCGATTCAGACCCAGCATTGCTTTCCAGTCACCAAAGCTGCCCTATCGACAAGACCGTGTTGCCCTCGATATTCTCTCATGCATCGGTATCAGTGCCGTCCATCGAACAAAACGTATATATTGTTGTCTTGCGCACAGTGTTTTTCTTGCGCTCTCCTTGATTCCCAGTGTCTCTGCGTTAGACAACGGGTCCATTTTCGAACCAATCTACAATTCAACGCCAGAAATTGAGGCTTCGATAGATAGCGAGTCACGTTGGTTCTATTTGAACGGATGGGATGAGCGTGGAATGCTCATCCGTGCTGGATCAACCAATAGGGAGTGTCTAGGGAATCTCAGTTGGGCACTGGATAATCTCAGCACACTCAGTGCAGCTGAATATAGCGGAGCAAACGGCGCAATGACCTTGCTGCCCACTGTTGCCTCACTCCTTGGCGCATCCTCGGAGGAAATGTGGGAGTTGTACAAGCTGATGCCCTTGGCGGGAGTTCTAACAATGTTTCTGAGTCTGGGTGGCACCATCAATCCAAATGCTGAGATCAACAGCCAATTGAAGGCCAAGATGAGGGAGAGATACGATGTTGATGGCCGGAATGGTATGTATCAGGGAATCCCAGACCAAGAGCCACAGTCACATATCGACGACGAGACAGTAAAACAGTTCGCAGAGAAGGTTAAGCATAGAGCTGGAAGCAGAGGGGCTCTGGATAAAACTCGGCATTGGGCTATCTGGGTAGGACTTTCCATACAAGCCGTTGGGATAGCGGCCGTCCTGTTGGTATTATGGTTCGGCCAGCTTGGTGCTGTCATACCTTGGTGGTGCATGGTAAATTCTGCCCAGTCTCCTCGGTCAAATTTTGCTAGAGCTTGGGCTAATAAATCGCCTTTCAATAGTGCTGGGGATGGATGTGGTTCTGGTACTTTCTAGTCACAGCAGTCTCCATGATAGAAAACGCAACCCTCGCACCTTTCACCTACAGCTACACAATGCGTATATCGTCGGGGCCGAGTCGACAACAAGTCCTCAGAGAAGAAGGGCAACAAACTCAGCAACATATGGACGAGGACATGCATATCAAGGATATACTGAGATCGCAACCCGAACGAATCACCATCACGGATTGGAGTCCCAGTGATTCGACAAAATCTTTCTATGTCATTGTATCACAGTCTGAAAAGGAAACATGGCACGAATTGTTGGCAGTCGCTTCTAAACTCTCGAGCGTCATTGTCTACGCCTTTGGTACCATGGTGTTCTCATCGGCAACCTTGATGTCCATCTCGACAGCGCTGATGGTACTCACAGTTGTTCTCTGCAGCGGTGTTGTTGGTCGAGCTATCGCGATGTGGATGACCCGCGAGCTTCACGATAAGAACGCTCCGTCGATCATGCGAGAGCAGGCAAGTGGCCCCCGCGGTCTGAATTCTCTGGTATTGGCAATTCTAGAGATAGACGGTTTGGTCGTCGAGATAGGTGGTAACGTATTCGTCAATGGCATACTGATAAGGAAGAAAATGAGGGTGCTTTGCTGGTCAACTTATGTGGGACTCTTGGCGAAGCCATTTGATCTCGTGGATGATTATGTCTCTCTTAAGTAATAAAATACTATTATCGTCTTCGCAACGGGTCAGATCGACTGAGCGTGTCACGACCGGACTGTCTGAAGCATATTGTTGGCTGAGGCATCTCCTTTACTTCATCGGACGACTCCACCACACATAAAGTGATTCCAACCGTACCTGTAGTCCCTGGCTTTGCTATATATCTTCGTTGTTGGGACCCAAACCCAAGTATCCTTCAGCATGAAGAGAGAAACCCCCTGTAGTTGTCTGAGTAGTCTGTGTTATCTCCGATGCGTCGGTCTCGACTTGCTGGTTATCTGGCTGGGTATCGAGTCCTTCAAAACTAAAGCTGCTTTTGATCTCTTATCATCATTAACATTGATTCGGGCAGAACAGTTGAGAGGAGGTATGAATGAAGAGAATTTTGCGCGCTACATCTTCCAATTTTAAGGTAGACCTTTCTATTTTCAGGACTTACCAAAAGTGGCATTTTTTTAATTTGTATTTATATTTTATATGAAGCCCCTCTTGACATGGCTCGGCTAGCGCATCCTTCGAGTTTTTAGCTCCCTTTAATTTTCGAGCTTACCTAAGAGTTAACAAGTCTATTTGAGCCGCAAAACTAATTCCGACCTCACAGAAAGACGAGGAAAACTCCAGGAGTTGAAGAGGCCGTTTCGATGGAGCCCATTGCCCAAATTACCCGACCGTCCAACCATGAAGGACCAAATTGTCGAAGGGAATTCAGTTCTCACTTTGTGCATGTCTCACATGCAGAGAATACAGAGAACGATATTCACCTGCCTTCAGTCCAATAGCCGACTGATGCCTATTCAGGTGAGAAGCATATAAATAGTTGTAGATTCATAGGTAGCTAGACTCTATTATACATGCGTTATCATTTTCTCTTCTGTGCCCACAGTGTCCATCGACACATACTGTGTTCAACACAAATTCATCTCTACTTTCTCAAAGTTGAGTGGGGCTCACTGTCCGGATACACAGGATCAGTACGAGGCCATGAGCTCTAATAATAACGTATCGCGGCCTGGTACTCAAAGACCCCTTCAACTTCTACATTTTTAAATCCTGGGGGAAACACAGATTCAGTTTGACACTTTGGATCGATTCTGTTTTGACTATTCTGCGGGTTACGAAACAAGAACTCATACAAGGCACCAGAAGTTGTGCGTGATGCCGTGATCATTATCAATCTCCGCATTACACAGAACGGACAGTCGGTCCCTGTCGACCACTGAGAGGAGGAGAAGTAGACCCTTCGCGCGACAAGCTCTGCGCTGCGCAGATCTTGAAAATGCCCTCATACTCACTCAGTAATAACTTACCCCTCGTCCGGCTACTACGCATTATACTCCGTTATTCCTGAAGAACGCTTCACACAGAACTGCCACATCGGAGCTCAACACGGAGACGGGCTGGAAGGCTTTGGTCGATGTTTTCAGGGCGGCTGGCATATTTTGCAGACACAAGCGAAGTATTCGAGCGGATATGTATATAGACATAGATAGAAGCCAGGCTATGGATGGCGGAGGGGGTCGACGGTCGTGGACACGTGATGAAGTGGTGGGCGGGTGAACTGCAGTGTGCTTGCCAACACCATGCACTCCAGGATAGCAGCCCTCGAGGCCGCAGAAAGTTCCCCAGCGCTTTGTGTGATGGTCTCAATAACTGGAAAATCGTAAGGCTGTCTGGTGGCCTCGCCAAGTTTGGATGATCAAGGCGAGAGTCACATTTGTAAATACTTATGTTTTCTGGATTCTGTTTGCTGATGTCTGAAAATGAGTCGAGGTGAGCATCGCTCGTGCTGTCGGTCTCGTCGTTAAATAAATAAGTAAAGATAGATATAAGCTCTTTATAGAATCCTTAATACATAGCTAGTCATAAATATCATATATCATAAACATGAGCCTTCTAACTCTAACCCAAAGAATAAGACTTAATTCAAACTATACTATAAATTGATAAAAAGGACTAGCACTTTATTTGCCGAGTTGTTTATTCACTTTCTAAAAGCTTTTCACCTCTGGCTTCGCTCTGCACCACTCTGTACAATACGCCACACAGTCTACCATACCGACACTTTCTCGTACGAGCGGTAGTGCACATCAGCGGTGCGCTTTCCTAGTGATATCCTCTTCTGAACCTTTCCGCTTTCAATGTCGACGCTTACACATCCGTCAACTTCGAGCGAAGAACAAAGCGGGTGCAGCTCTCGGGTTTCCATGTTGCAGTAATAGCCATCTGAGCCAACAACATCTGAACTATGACTCATGGAGTGCGTGCATAATTCTGTGGCATTATGGATTGGATTCTCCGTAGAGATGATAATGCGATTGGTCATGGATTCGGGACGGCGTGGCTTGAGTGAGACGTCGCGCTTCTTCCCCGGAGCTCCTAAGCATAAATCAGCACTGGATCAATTATCGGGTGTGAAGATTAATAGGAATACGTACCGTCGATTTCGCCAGCGCCGTACGAGAACGATGTCGCGCTGCATGCTCGGCCACTGCTGACGGCATCATTCAAATTGTCTGCATAGGAAGCAAAATTGATCTTCATAGCACCTGATGCGATGTTGTTGGTGTGATCCGCGTCTAGCCACGTGCATGATGGACTGATTCTTTCGCCGGTGTCCTGAACATATCCAGCTTCTTGATTTCCCCAGGCCCAGTTTTGACCACATGACTTGCCTATGTCACCAATCCATGCAGAGTCACTGGCACCATCTCGGTTTTTCAATGTTATCCAGGAAATACAGATGGCGTCGCCGGTGCCAATGATACCGATGTCTATGGAAATTATTAGATATGATGCTTTCAACTGCTTATTGCCGAACCATAACTGCGTAAGATTGAAAACAAAGAAACATCAAGATAACTTACATTTTGACTGGATGCCGTCTGTATCTTGATCAAGAGTTATGTCCTGGAAATCACCATTGGAGATTTTCTTATCTGCAATCCAATGTCAGAGACCGTCGGTATTCTTGGACGTCAACATACTGTAAGCATTGCCAATGATTCGATTTTGCTGGTCATAGCCGATCACACGCGCAACTCCTCCACCCTAGTTTGAATGTCAGTGATTACTCAGCTCCCATATACGGATCTAGGAGACCTACATAGTTTTCACTGGCATAGTCCTGATTTCCAACCTTCATTCGAACGACAGCACCATTTGGTGCATTCGAAGGAAGGTTGGTCTTGAAAAAGCCGAAGATTCCCAACGCAGAGCCAATAAGCCCGATGGCCTGAATAATGTCTCCCATTGTTGCAGCTGTAACGGGAACTTCTAGAGAGATATTGATGTGATGATTATGAGTTGGAATCCGAGTTGACCGTAAACCAATTCGGCGGCATCTCTTGCCCTTTATATAACCTGCGGATGCATTGATCGTCGACCATCTCGTACTTTCTCGTACTATCTCGTACTCAGATATTCGTTTATGTGCCCCACCTTCCCAAGATGAGCTTGTTACCAGATTCTTCGTGAGACACAAAGTTGCTTCCACTCGCTTTTCCAACCACACTCTTCCATGCCGGCCGCAGGGTGGACAATCCTCACCGAACTCGTCAGCCAGGGCAAAAGACGCTTGAACGCCAGTAGCACTGCCCCTTTCGAGTATTGCGTCTTCAAACGACTTAGTTCACAATGATAGATGATGTTTACTAGGGCGTCTTTTGTAGAGCCCGTTATGACGGCAAAAGTGATAGGTAGGACTGAACATGCACGAGAATCCGAATATAGATTCAAGGTAACAAGTTAGAGCTACCAGAACACGACCTTGTGGAAATTTGCCACGGAACTGGCGGACCATCTCGTCCATGATAATCGTGATTCGTCCCTTGGAGCCCACAGTCCCTGGTCGAGGATATATTCCCGTAGTAGAAGAGACCACAACAGAGTAAGGGCAATTATCAGGTGTTGAAGCTGAAATCGAAGGAACGCCGATGATAACCAAAAGGAGCAAGCATGACAAGCTAGAGAGCTGACATGCATTTCAGATGCGTGCTTCGGCGCTTATTTTCTTGATCACCCGCCGTTCCCGCCTAACGAGGCTGATTCCTGTGCGCCGATCTGAGAGCTAGATCCTTCGCTTTGGACCCTATTTACCCTATTTACAGCTACGTGTAGAAATGACGTCAGAGGCCAAGGCCAAGAACATAGAATAAAATTAATTTAGACTTTTATATGGAGACTGTGCCAGCTGTGCACAGCCGACTCGAGTATATGCTAATGAGCCTCACGACAACTCCTCGGCACCTCCGCTCTCAAGTAGAGTATAGAATCCGCCGAGCGCCGTGCTCGAGCCGCATTCGACCAGTCAGCAGCTTTACGACGCATAGTAAGCGGAAGATCTGCTGATCGTTACATCCTTAGGACTCCTTCTGGAAGAGTCAACCAGCTTTAATTGGTCTCGTGACATTTGGCCAGGGGTTGATTACTTTGTAAGGATCCCATTCAGAACCATTTCCGTTTCGTAAAGTGGGAATGGGATCGATACGAGAATCCTTCCACCATTATGACCAGCAACGTGTCCCGCATATTTCTCACTGAGCAGTTCCATTGGCAGGTGCTCCTTATTCGAGCAATAAGGATCATCGCCCATTCAAAATTTGCTAGATCGTCAGTTCAAGACGCCGTAATGGGTGACGAGGATGGACACCTGCGATCTCTGCTTCGGAAGACGATAAATAATAAGGACGTCAATGTCTCTCTACCCACTTGGCCTCAGAAAGAATATATATCAAGCATCTCGCTACTATAATTTCTCACCTCATCCTTTCCCGCCCACATCCAACTTGCTATTCGCCCGCTTGCCTCGACTATCAGAACTCGTCACAAAACATATCTACCATCATGCAACTCACCCTTTCAATCAGCTTACACGCGATGCTTCTTTGCCTATCTCTGGCTACTGCAGCATCGGTTCCCGCTGCTGCCAATCTTTCAAAAAGACAGGCTCGAATCCCCCGCAAAATCGACATCGGCACGTACAACGACTATTGGGTCGCCTGGACAAATGGCGTCGATCCATGTAAGAAAAAGACGTACATCCCAGGACAAGACGTGCACATGCAAGGCGACCAAAATCCTTGCAATGTCCGCTTCTCGGTGCCCGACACCGACTTCCAGTACAGCATGCAAGGCTGTGGGAGCGATGGTCTGTGGATCATGAGGAATGGACTTGACAATGTCGGGAACTGCTATTGGTCTCCGGGAAACAATGCCTGTGTTGCTGGGGAGTCGTTCAAGGGACAATGGCAGTGTGTTCTGAATGATGGCAACATGTAGAGAGAAGTCGAGCCTGCATCAATCCACGCTGAGGACCTGAGGTCGAGAAGGAATAACTTAAAACACATCAAGTTGTTTTCAACACTTGAAAGAGAAAAACCTAAGCAGGGGAGGTGAGGCGCGGGTATCTGGTGTACCGAGATGAGGAACCTAGGCTGGGAGGTTAAAGTTGAGGATTGACGTGTTGGTGGGGGAGGGGTTATATGGAGTCGAGATAGTGGGGGGCGTTGTATAAGCTTTAAATGATATCAACATCACACTCGGACCAACTCTCGGACTTCAAAGTTGTGTCTCACTTATCCGCAGATGCCACCTTTGTACTGACTCCCTTAAATCTTCCCCCGTCGTCTGTATTAATTGAGTCCACGTTAGCAACGCAGTTTTCTGGTCTATCTAGTAACCGATCAAGCTAGGTTTGGCATCATAATAACGGCGCGGTCAACGCCATTAAACTCGGAGGCAAGACTACAAAGGACCCATTATAGGTCTGCTCACATTGTGGCAAAGAGATGATCCTTAGAAACAGTACTTCCTAGATCAGCTGGCACCTTATTAAAGACCATCATCAAATTTAAGGCGAGATACCTCCTTAGATTAAACAAAAAGGCACAATTGAAAAGGCATTCGCTTCCGCTATGAAGGATAACAGCAAATGTCGAAGAATAAGTGCCATCATTAGTTAACAAGAGCTTAAACAGCTTTTAATTCGCTACACCACTAGTTGTTCTATTCCGTTTAGAATGTGCGAGAACCTTCACTTCTGAAACGTTCTGTTCTCTCTTAACGAAGATGTTAACGAGGTGCGTCCTTAGTTAGCAAACACAGTATGCAAATGGACAATTGAGGCATATAAGTTAGAGAGAGAGAAGGTGAAACAATCTCTGCAATCTGCACAGTCTGCAATTAATATTACGATGGACTTGTGGACTTTGCTAAATCAAAAAGCATTATTAGGCGTTATAGGACACTATATAGGAGAAAATGGAGATTTACATTAGTTCTAGTGTGGTCTGTTGAATAGAGTCACATAGATAACGCAGCAGAAGATGAATCAAAGGAAAAATGAATTAATTGAATGATACTATCTAAACTATGAATGCCTATTTAAATGTGATATAGCGTTTGTATGAGGGTTTAAGAACCCTCATGCATTGGACCGTCGTCTCTGTGGAATTCTCATATTCTCATGGAGGCCGCCGTTATCACCTAATTCCTTCCAACATGGTTAATAGTGGAGCTTGGCAAGATATTACCTCTAAATTCAAGTATTGTACGGCACTAAGATTCATGATCCTTATATTGTAGAAGAAAAATTGTACAGCACTAATATATTGCTAGATCTCATGATAATCTTATAAGATCTTATGAGATATTACACGTGACTTAGATAACCTCGCCATGGCTATCTTGTTCTAATCTACTCCTATACCATGATTTAAGGCACTCTAAAGCCTTAATTTACTTAGTACCTAATCTGTTTCTTCTCTCCATAATTGTCAATCTAGCGCTAGAAAACAATCTCTCTAGCGACGCTAACATAGCTGGTATTAATAGCAAATCCAAAGCCATCTTTGCTAGATTTGGGAAGGCTGCTCGTTGAGCTGGCTCCATCCACCCAGCTCTTGCATTAACGTCAGAGGTAATTGGGCCTTGACAGTACTTCATATACTCGTCTAAAACAAGATGTCGTCGTCGCTTTTGCTCAAGCCAAATCTAATGCTCTGTTTTCTCCTCAATAGCGATCTCAACTCTTGGTGACGGGGGAAATTGAACAGGCTTGTACTCAGTATCCCAAAGCTCTTGTACCTACTTTTTTGCAGTCTTAATCCAATAATTCTCCCAATTATCTTCAATCCACGTCCATTTCTGGCTAGGAACAAGGACCATTGCAGCAGTATAGGCCAACGACCTCTCTGTTAAGCCATAGTACTTATTGTTGAGAATGAAAGTTGCAGTGCAACCTCTGCATTGTATAAAATTGAATTGATTGATTGAAACTATCTAGGCTATGGAGCTCTATTTGTATTCAAATAGAGCGTTTGCTACTAAGTTTCTTAAAAGAGTGTTTGCATGAGGGGTAATTGAGAACCCTCATGCACCTGAGCCATTTCCCGCCCGTGAGCCATTTTCTTACGGGATCTCTGAACTAAGAATCCAAACGGAGGATTCTTAGAGTCAACCGGGTGCCCCAGCTCTTATTCCAACACTTATCCAACTTCTTCCACGCAGAATTGACACAAGGGCTTAGGAAAACGTCCTCTTTAAACTCGACCTTTTGCTGCCTCTAGCTTCTTAAGCAGAAACTCCATAGTAGATAATACTCGGTCAATAGTAGCCTTATATCCTTCTGTTGCAAGTGTTGCTTGATAAAAGAATTTAAGGTACTTATGAAAATGCCCTAAAGTTCTCCAGTCTGATGAAATCAAAGCATCATCTTGAAGTCCTTCTTGCGCACAAAAGACGTTAATTGCTAGTCTCATTCGTGCGCTAATTGCGCAATGAATCATTGTGTACTAGGAATTCCAACATGTCTTATTATCCCTTGGGATTCTCTTGCCAGAAGTGAGTGCTTCAAAACTTGCAATTCGCTGTGGCGAGCGTTGGATGTAAATGTTGCATACAAGTGTGGGCGGCGGAAGATCAAGTGATGAATGCATATAGAATAGAGCCTAGTCTAACTATTAAATCTATCTGCAATTTATATGCTCTCGCCTGAATAGGCATCAGTCGGCTATTGGACTGAAGGCAAGTGAATGTTCTTCTCTGTATTCTATGCATGTGAGACATGCATGAAGTGAGAACTGAATATCGGCGCAACAGTAAACCACAATGTTGTGAAGCTTTCCAAGTGGCCCCTTCTTTCACCAGTCCTGCATCTCTTGCTCAGACGGAATCAATGAAATCGTTGAATTATTCTCATATGAAAGAGCCTCGTCATCGTCGCCTGAAAAAAGAAAGGCTGGTGCGGGACCACAGGATGGCCAGACCGTCTAATCTAATCTATTCTGTGATTTTGAATTTTAGGCTTCTGCTCTATTCTGCTTACTCTATCCCTAACATTTTAACCCCCCAAACCGCGCTGTGGCCGTTGAAGCCCTGCTCTGCTCTGACGTGATATCTTCTGCAACGCCGTCCAACGCCCGCAAAAGCAAAATGCAATGCAATGCAATGCCCGTCCGCCAGACAGACGAATCGAAAACGCCCGCTCTCGTGTTGAATGCTCTCGTGCTGTGGTGTGGCTTCCCTCGAAGCCGTTGTTAGCCAGCCAGCCAACCGGCAGTCCGGCTGCCTTACGCACCTACTCCAGGGGGTCGACGGGGCTGCAGCTGCAGAAGAGGTTCAGGTCGCCGTAGGCTGGATGTCGTCAGTTGGGGGCCGAGAAGACGATTGGGGGATGGGAGATGGGGAAGGGAGGGGAAAGGGGAGGGAATGGTAAAGGAAGGGAAAAGGGGAAAGGGCACTCACTGTCATCCAGCCTCGTCACGGTAGGCCAGAACTTCTTCTCCTTCAACCACTGCGTCGGATACGCCGCCTGCTCGCGCGTGTACCCGCGGTCCCACTCCCCGACCAGGAGATCCTTCTGCGTGTGCGGTGCCATCGTCAGCACATTGACGTCCTTGGACACCCTGCCCTCCTCGACATCGCGGATCTCGGCGCGGATCGAGATCAGAGCGTCGATGAACCGGTCTAGCTCCTCCTTGCTCTCCGACTCCGTCGGCTCGATCATCAGCGTGTTCCCCACCGGCCAGCTCATCGTCGGCGCGTGGAACCCGTAGTCCTGCAGCCGCTTCGCGATGTCGATCGCCTCGACGCCTGCGCTCTCCTTGAAGTGCCGCGCGTCGAGGATGAACTCGTGCGCGCACCGCCCGTTCGCGTTCGTGTACACGATTGGGTAGTGCGGCCGCAGTCGCGACATGATGTAGTTGGCGTTCAGCAGCGTGATCTTGGTCGCGTGCGTGAGCCCGCGCCCGCCCATCATCTTGATGTACGACCACGAGATGGGCAGGATGCTGGCGCTGCCCCACGGCGCACCGGAGACGGGCGCGATGGCCTTGGCGCCGCCCGTTGCCACGAGAGGGTGCCCGGGCAGGAAGGGCGCCAGGTGCGCCTTCACGCCGATGGGGCCGACACCCGGACCGCCGCCGCCGTGAGGGATGCAGAAAGTCTTGTGCAGGTTCAGGTGGCACACGTCCGCGCCGATCTCGCCGGGCGAGCAGAGGCCGATCTGCGCGTTCATGTTGGCGCCGTCCATGTAGACCTGGCCACCGTGTTGGTGGACAAGATCAATAGCAGTCTTGACCTCCGGCTCGAAGACACCAAAGGTGCTAGGATAGGTAATCATGATAGCGGCAAGCTCATTGCTGTACTTCTTGCACTTTGCCTTGAGATCGGCCATGTCGAGATTGCCAGACTTGGTGTCACACTTGACAGTGACGACGCGCATACCGGCCATGGTAGCGGAAGCTGGGTTGGTGCCGTGAGCAGAAACGGGAATCAAGCAGATGTCGCGCTTGTTGCCTGGCTGCTGCTCCAGATAGGCGCGGATGACGCGGAGACCAGTGAATTCGCCTTGAGCTCCGGAGTTGGGCTGGAGAGAGACGGCATGGAAACCAGTGATGACGGACAAGTCGGCCTCCAACTCGTCGATCAGCTCCTTATAACCGGTGGCTTGGTCGAGAGGAGCAAAAGGATGGATGGAAGCAAATTCGGGCCACGTGATTGGGGCCATCTCGGTGGTGGCGTTGAGCTTCATGGTGCAAGAGCCAAGGGGGATCATGGAATGCGTGAGAGAAAGGTCCTTAGACTGGAGGTGGTTGATATATCTCAGGATCTCGGTCTCGGAGTGGTGGGAGTTGAAAACTGGGTGAGTGAGATATTCGGAGGTACGGAGAAGGGAGGACTTTGGGGCCTCGTTTCCAAGTTCCTTTGCGACCTGGATAAGCTGGACATCCTCCTTCTTTGGCGCAAACTGACGGAAGATGGAGAGGATATCTTGAAGATCCTTCTCCTCCACAGTCTCATCCACAGTAATTCCAACCCTGCTCTCGTCGAGCATTCTCAGATTGATGCCCTTCTCCTTGACTGCCCATGAAAGAACCTCCTGACTCTTTCCTTGGCCGACGTTGACAGTGACAGTATCGAAGAGAACTCTGCCTTCATCATCCTTTCCGCGGCTTCCAGTCTGATAACCAAGACGCCTGATGCTCTCTTCCAAAATTCTTGCGCAAGCAACTGCCTTCTCTGCAATTTCCTTGAGGCCCTTTGGCCCATGGTAGACTGCGTAGAAAGCGTTCATATTGGCAAGAAGTGCCTGGGCAGTGCAGACATTGCTCGTTGCCTTCTCACGTCTGATGTGCTGTTCACGGGTCTGCAACGCCAATCTCAGAGCCTTGTCGCCCAGTCTATCCCTGGAGACACCGATAAGACGACCTGGCATCTTGCGCTTATGCTTATCACTGACAGCGAAGAAGGCAGCATGCGGTCCACCATATCCGAATGGAACACCAAAGCGTTGTGCGTTTCCGAAAGCAACGTCGGCACCAAACTCTCCCGGTGGAGTGAGAACGGTCAAGGCGAGCAAGTCGGTAGCGACACTGAGCGTAGAGCCATGCGCGTGGACAATATCCGCCAAGGTCTTGAAGTCCTCAACACCACCCTCGGTGTCTGGATACTGAACCAGAACACCGACGAGGTCATTGCCCAGTTCCTTGACGCGTGCACTACCATCCTTCAGAACATCACCCTTCTCGATTTTGATACCGAAGCCGTCAGCCCTGCTTTGCAGAACCGAAATAGTCTGAGGATTGACGAGATGGCTGACGAAGAAGGTCTTGTTCTTGCTCTTTAGTCTCGGCCCCGTAAGCATGTTCAACGACAAAGTCATGGCCTCTGCAGCTGCGGTAGGCTCGTCCAACAACGAGGCGTTGGCGATTGGCAGACCAGTAAGGTCGGACACCATAGTCTGGAAGTTCAACAGCGACTCCAGACGTCCCTGACTGATCTCAGGCTGATATGGAGTGTAGCTGGTGTACCATCCTGGGCTCTCCAGCACATTTCGCTTGATGACCTCGGGGGTTCTCGTTCCAGCGTATCCACAGCCGATATAGCTGCGCAAGATCTTGTTCTTCCCGGCAATAGTCCTAAGTCTTGCAGTGAGCTGCGATTCCGAATAACCTTCCTCGTTGAGGGGCTGGCTCCCAGCCAAGGTTCCCTTGCTCGGTCCATCGATCTTTAACTCTCTGGCTGTGAGAATAGCTGGAGGCACCACGGATTCGACAAACTCATCCAGGGTCTTGACTGGCGGGTCTAACGCCTTGAGCATCTCCTCCGTCGCCGAGGGGGTTGGGCCAATATGTCTTCTGGAGAATGAATCAAGCGGTGCGAAGACATCGCGGGCCTCGATTGGAGAGGTTGTGGTGTTTGAAGCATCAGCGACTGAGCTGGAGTAATAGGTCCTGCGAGCAACAGTTCCTGCAGCAGCTGCAGAACGAGTGCATTGGTTGCAGACCCATGAGCTTGAGCTTGGGCGTTGTGGAAGTGAGACTCTGCTCCTGGAGCCTGCTGCCAATTGACGCAGGTTGGTGCGCATGGCACTTCGAAGAGCAGCCATGATGATGGTGATCTCCCTGTAAGCTCAAATGTCCTTTGATATATAGTGTGAATGAAGCTGTAGTTGTGTTGAGTCGAGAAGTAATGGTATGATGGATCGATCAGTGGCTTATGAGAGCTCTACCAAGGTACTTTTACCCCACGATACTCGCAAAAGTGATTGTAGAAGGCTAGGATGAGGAGTTTTCGGCCGATCCCAAGAGAATAAGGGAATAAGAAGAAGGAAGAATGGTCTTTCCAATGCCAATCGTTGCGATTATATTCGAGATATTCGAGAAGAAGAGAGGGTCAATGGGAGAAGGGAAGGAATGTCGCCAGCCCAGAATTCGCGTTCTGGGGGTTTTGATATTCTTATCCGACCCTGGTCGCTCGGTCTTCCTCCCCCGTATCTTAGTGCCTCTCCGTCTCTCAGTCGGTGCCAGCCTTGGACGATTTCGGAGCCTTCTCCTGCCTTCTTGGCGCGGCCTGCAAATTCTCGTCAGCCTTGCCGGAGAGGCTGTGAGGCTGCCAGGCTGCCAGGCTGCCAGGCTACCAGGCATGCCAGGCTTTTCTTTTGTTTACCTCATGCCCCATGTTTACGATGCTGTAGTCCGGGATACAGGAGGAGAACCTTAAAGGCCTCGGTCTTTCCACTTTTATGACTGCCAGAGCCAGAGCCAGAGCCAGAGTCAGAGCATAAACAGATATCCTTCATCCTCAATCGATCATGGATAGACGCTCCGGCGAAAGCCCCATGGACTTCGAGTGGCAGACTCATGGTCCTGCAGATGTCACATCGCCCTTCTACCAGTTAACGCAGAAGCAAGGACTGAAGCGTAGGTTCCCCAGTGACTGGCGATCCTCCCGTGCATCTCCATATCTGACAACCTGCTAACAATTCACCTGCACCAGGCGGCTTCGAATCGCCCATGAAACCTCAACCAGCGCAAGCATTCTTCTCCGCATCAACAAATCCCGCAACGCCTTTCCGCAACCCCTCCTTCACCACCCCGCGCAAACCATTCGACCCCGACCTCTTCTCGGAAGCCTCCGGCGCAGAGTCCTCCCCCGCCGACAACGGCGACACAGAAGACACCCCTGACCTCAAGCTCACCCGCCCCATGGCCGCCTTCAGCGTCTCCAAGCCCGACAAGAAGCCCATTTTTGGCCGCTACGGCCTCAGCGCCATCTCCCACAGCCCCGGCCGCGACCTCCGCCGCTCCAAGCACGACGTCGTCCAGAAAGTCCGCAAGCGGCGGCGCACCGAGCGGGACCCCCTGATCCAACACACACGTCGCAGCAGCATCTCCAGCGACACGGACTCCGACACCAAACCGCGCAAGTCCCATGCCCCCGGCGCCGCGCCCGGCTGGTTCTCGGGCCTCCTCAGCACCATCGAGAAGCACCCCGACCTGCCGCAGGTGCTCTCGCACTACGCGCAGACGACGCTCAACGTCTTCTTCGCGCTGCTCCTGATCTACGTGGCCTTCGGCGTCGTGCGCACCATCCAGGCCGACATCTCCAAGGCCGAGGTCCGCGCCGTCACGGCCGCCTCGCACGAGATCCAGGCCTGCATCAACGACTACGCCGCGAACCGGTGCGCGCTCGACGTGCGCGTGCCCGCCATGGAGACGTCCTGCCGCGAGTGGGAGCTGTGCATTGCGCGCGACGCCGCGGCGGTCGGCAGGGCCGAGGTCAGCGCGCACACGTTCGCGCGGCTCGTGAACGAGTTCTTCGAGGAGATCGGGTGGAAGGCCATTGTGGTGATTGTGGGGACGGGCCTGGTCATGGTGGCGGCGAGCAATGTGGGCTTTGCGATGATGAGGAAGAACTTCATGCAGCACCCCGGCGCGTATTATGGGAACGCCCAGCACCACCAGCAGCCGCAGACTCCATGGCCGAGCCACGCTCCGCAGCAGGACTGGGGCTGGGGCGCCGTTGGGGGCGGGGCGCCGCAGGAGACGCCGTCGCGGAGGCTCGCGGCGGAGGGGTATGAAGAGCAGGGTATCCGGTCGATCATGCCGAAGACGCCGCACGGGAGCCCGAGGAAGGGGAGTCGGCATTAGTTAGTTTTCTGTCTGTCTTTGCGGGGTTTTGAGAAAGGAGTTAAGCTGGGAGCGCGCGGGCGGGCGGGCGTTCTGTGACAACGTACGTAGGTGGATATGCATGGCCTGCGGGTTTGGAAAGGCGGGCACGCCGGCAGGAAGGAAGAGCGTGGTGTTTACCTACCTACCTGTTCTATTGCATTGGGCTCATCGGCTGGAGGTGGTGCGGTCAAAGGTCGGCTGGGCTGGCTGGGCTGGCTGGTCGTTGTATGCATAGAGTAGGAGCATGAGCATAGGCATAGGCATAATCACTCGCAATAGAATGAAGGAATGGCATCCTCATCCCATCTCATTCCGCCTCCCCGTTATTATGAACCAGAATCCCCATGCATGCACAGCAGTAGCAGCAGACAAGCACAGCACAGCACAGCACGCATCCCCCCCTCAACGGCGGGCGCATACCTCACGCAACCCCAAAACGAAAGAAGGCAAGATTTCGCATTCGCATTGCATTCGACTCGACAATGATCCATCATGACGTGCGGGATGCGGGATGCGGATGCGAAACAGTAACGCAGGCACCTACCTACCTAGCTACCTACTCACTAGTCCAAAAAAACACACATCTCTATCTACGAACGCCCTTCCTCCCTTGATATCCTCGTTTCCCATCCCGTCCCGTCCCGTCCCGTCCTGCCCGCCGCACGACATGACATGTGTGCCCGCCCGCCCCCCAGTCCCGGCGGCGCGGGGGCGGGGGCGGGGGCGGGGTGCCAAACCAGCCATGCGAACCCAGCCCCCGCGCCGTGCCGTGCCCGTATGTGCTCCGCTGTCCACCCACCCATCCTATCCGCCCGCCCACACCGCGCAAGACAGCCCCCTCCCGCTCTGGGTACTCGAGTGAGTGCTGAAGAAGGAGGAGAAGGAGGAGAAGACCAGTGTCGCGGCCCGCAGCCACCGCCTCCCGTCCCGTCGGGCGGGCGCCCCAGCACGCCCATCGCACGAATGCCATCACCTCGTCTTCTTGACCTCCTGCGCCCACCCGTCGATGCCCTCGCCGCGGCTCCCCACGGCCAGCCCCTCGATGCCCACGCCCTCCATGCCGACGGCGTCGGCGAGCCACTCGGCGCCGGCCATGCCGCCGGCGTTGGCGCGCTTCTCGGGCGCGAGCTCGAGCATCGGCACGAGGAAGTCGGCGACCTTGCGCGCCTCGTCCTCCTTGAAGTGGTACTTCTCGCGCAGCACGTCCGGCAGCGCCCAGTGCCGCAGCCGGTGGATGTTGCGCAGCTCGCCCTTGCGGTTGAAGATCTCCTGCGACCACTTGCCCGACATGCACAGCGCCCGCGGGAACGGCCCGAGGAGCTCCACGATCTGCGCGATGTGGTCGTCGTCCTTGCCGTACTTGGTGCCCGACTGCGGGTCGAAGAGGTAGTCGCCCGTGATCAGCTCGAAGACCTGGGAGGACGTGTTAGAGGAGGAGGTGGCGGAGGGAAGAGGTAGTGACGTACCATTGCGGCCATACTCCAGACATCGGTGCTGGCGCCCCATTTGGCGCCGAGGATCACCTCGGGAGACCGGTATTGCCGGGTCTGGATGTCGTTGGTGAAGTGGTGGTTGACCCAGCAGGCGTTCCCCAGATCTGCGATCTTGACCGAGATCTTCTCGAAGGCGGGGTTTTTCGGCGCCGCCTTCTTCTCCGACGAGTTCTTGTCTAACGAGATGCCCGAGATGTCTCTACTTAGGATGTCTCTGCGGGATGGTTAGCATCTGATCAGCTGATCTGAGGAGGGGGTGGCGGGTGGCACTCACGCCGACTTCTCGCGCTGACTCTGGTCACCCTCCTTCTCGTTCGTTGGTGTTGAGTTCGATGAAGCTGTTATGGCACCACTCATTACAAGGCCATCCAAAGAAGTGCTACTCGCGCCCGCGACAGGAGTTTCATTACCTTCGTTCATCATCTCGTTCAGGCTCGAAATCGAGTTGCCCCCGTTCCCCAGGTGTCTGAGTAGTTCTGCGTGGTTGAAGCTGGCGTTGAGGGGGCTGGGCAGAGGTTGGCTGCCGGTGATGAGCGTACGGCGCCTTCGGCGACCGTTCGGGTTGTCTTTCTTCTCCTCCTTCTTCTCTTCCTCCTGGTGGACGAACGTCTTGACGATCTGCTCGACGTCGCCAATCTCTATCAATACGTTTTCGGGCTTCAGATCCGTGTGGATGATGCCGCATTCTCTGTGTAGATAGTCTAATCCAAGTAACACCTGCTTTGTGATCTGCTTGACGAGCGGCATGGGGATGCCACGATGATTCCACCGCTTGATCAGGCCAAGCAAGTTCTCTCCCAGCACCTCGAAGACCATACAGACGTGGGTACCATTCGGGCCCTTATGCTCGAACGAATCCAGCAGGCTGACGACGTGTTTCCGCCCGGGATGGTCTGGTTTTGCCTGCACAATCTTGTTCAGGAGCTTGATTTCATCGATGGCCGTCTCTGTGTAATGCGCCGCCGACCTCACGACCTTCAGAGCCACATGCTTGCCCGTAACGCTGTCCTTGGAGAGCCAGACCGTCGAGAAATGGCCCCAGCCCAACTTGCGCACGACGGTGTATTTGCCGTCCTTAAACTTCTCGCCGACCTGGACGGGATGGTATCCGCCCTTGCAGTAATCCTCCGAGTCCTCCTCGTCGGCCGTCGTCTCGGCGTCGTCGCGCGATGATGTCGATGACGGTGATCGGTTCATTGCGCCCTTATGAGATAGCGGGGAGTTTGCCGCCCCGCCGGTTCTGAAGAAGACCATCACGATTAGCAAACTGAGACTGAGACTGAGGCTGGTGGCGAGACAAAAAGAAAAACGCGAAACATGCTTTATGCAGGGCCCAGAGAGAGGATCCTGCACGGCATGGATGGCATGGCATGATGGCGCAAGGCGATGCGACGAATCACTCACTTTGCAGCATTTGAATTTGAAGCCATACTGGAAGCGGTCTCGGCATTCTGCGGGCCCTCGTTCGTGATGATGGGTTTCAGTTGATTGTTGCCTCTGCGCTTCTTGCTCGCGCTCCCATTGCTCCCGTTGCCGTTCCCGTTCCCGTTCGTTGTCGTCGCCGAGCTGACTGCGCTCTTTGCCTTCGCGATCGCGGCGGATTTGATCTGTTGGCTGGTCGAGGCCATCGTCTCGTCTCGTCTCGTCTCGTTTCGTTTCGCTGGTGGGCTGGCTGGCTGGCTGGCTGGCTGGCTGGCTGGGTGCGGTTGTGCTTTCGCTCGTACACTACTCAGACAACCGTACTCGGGGTTCCCTCCAACCGCTGTTGTGCTGTGGCGTGCTGTGCTGGGCTGTGCTGAGCTGTGCTGAGCTGAGCTGTGCTGTGCTGTGCTGTGCTGTGCTGAGCTGACACCGCTTTCTTGCTTGCTTTCGCCTTCGCCACGGAGGATTAATTCACAAAAAGGAGAACAGGAGAGAAAATATCAAGGGCGGAGGGGTGCAGTGGATAGCTGCATTGGTAGTGTAGGTGTAGGTGTAGTGGATTGCTGGAGGTCGCACATCGAAGCTGTCAGTTTCTTGTGGATTTGTGGGTTTGTGGCTTCTTGCGACGTCGTGGGCACAGCAGGAGAGTGGTAACAACAGTGTGGCTGGGCTGGGAGAAAGAGATGTGGGGGGGGGGAGGAGAGGGGGGGTTTTCCTCTTTTCTTGGAGGATTAGGGGATTGGAGGGGCGCGCGCTTAAGGGGGCGAGAGAGAGAACGCGCATCTTACACTCACTCCCTACTTACAAGTCACTCCCTACTCCCTACTCCCTACTCCCTACTCCCTACTCACTCACTCACTCACTCACTCACTCATAGCTTAACTAACCTTCAGTGAGGTACAGTATGTATGTATGTATGTATGTATGTATGTATGTATGTATGTATGTATGTATGTATGTATGTATGTACAGTAGGTATATATATGTACAGTACGTACAGTACCTCTGAATCAGCACTTCCAGCACTGGACGAGGCTGCCGGCCACTGACCAGGCTATCTATCGCTGACCAGGCTATCTATCGTACTCTGAGATGGGCTTTGGGGTGGAGGAGGAGGAGTTGCACTGAAGTATATACTGTAGGTATGTCAGTAGTACCACAGCACAGGAGCAAGCACAGAAGTATGAGGGAGATACATGTGTCGCCGTGAGCTCTTCTGTTTCGACAGTCTCGTCCCCGAGCCACCGCCTGTACATACATACATGCTCTACCCCTCCGTCACTGATTCCTCAGAGGTCCGAGCCCCTGAGTTAGAGTACAGACGATCGGCCCATGCTCGCGAGGCTGGAGCGCTCAGACAGAGGCTGACGCTTCATATGCACCTACGCAAACGTTCCGCAGCATCATCCATCGTACATACTTTGATTTCGACGGCTTTGCTAAATCGTCGCCTCGTCCCTATGGCAACGACCGACCGAATCATGGATCATGCATGGAACGCACATCTCGCCATTCACGCTCGATCACACAACACAGACAATGCTCCCATGGCGCCCGTGCCTGCATTTCCCCAGAACCAGAACCCTGCTCCCCCTGCCCGAACGAGACTCTGTGTATCCCAAGAGGTGTTGTACAGTAGTAGACTACAGTAGATCTCCAAACGACGTGACCCCTTTCGAACCCCATCCTCAACCCTACCTCGCTGATATCGCCGCATTCCACTTCTTCTCGTCATTCCTACAAGACAAGACGTTAGCTCAGACCCGACATATGCCAAGAGGACGCCCAACGTACGGATCGAAGTGCAGCAGCTTCCCCAGCACCGGCACCAGCTGCGCCTGCAGCTTCCTATCCCTCTGCTCGAAGAACTGCAGCAGCACCGTCTTGAGATACACATGGTCGTTGATGCTGCCGTTGACCGCGCCCCTGCCCGGCGACCCCACACGACTCCCCAGATCCGACGACGCCCGATGCGGCGGGCTGGTCGAGAGCTCCGCGAGCCGCTGCTCCTTGACCTTGAGCGTCTTGTGCAGCTTCTCGTACTTCTGGCTCGCCTCGTCCAGCAGCCGGCGCAGCTCGCTCTTCTGCTTTTCCGCCTCGCGCGCCTGCTTCTCGCTGCCGTCCAGCGCGTCGCGCAGCTCGCCCATCGCCTTCCGGATGTCCGCGACCTCCTGACTCGCGCGCTCCGACGTCTTCTCGAGCTCCTCGCGCCGCCGTCGGAAGTCCTTCTCCGACCTCTCCAGATCCTCCTTGTCGTCGATGGCCCGCTTGAGGTCTCTTTCGAAGTCTCGCATCTTGTTCTTGAGATCCTCCATCTCCCGCGCTCGTCGCCGGCCGTTCGTAGACGCTTCGTCTTCCGCCTTGTCGCGCTCTTCGATTGCCGCTTCCATGCGCTCGCGCATTTCTCGCACCTTGGCATCGGCTCGGTCGTCCATATCTTGAAGCATGCGTCTCATGGTTTCTCCTTCGCGCGTGCGTTCAGTTAATAGCCGTTGCACCTCACCAAGCTCTTCCTCCAGACTCTCGGACTGCTCTTTGGCCTCCTTAAGCTGCATGGCCATCTCGGCAGTCTGATCGCGCATACTGCCCACGAGACTCTGCGCGCTGGAGTACTGGCTCGTCTTCAACTCCATTTCTTGTCGGAAGCCTTGATTCTCATTCGTGAGCTTGACGACTTGGCCTTCGAGCTCTCGAATCTTGCTCCGGAGTTTGGCGGCCTCGTCTTGGACTCTGCTGAGTTCACGAGCCGCCTTCTCGCCAGTCGCTGAGATCTCAATCTTGTCCGCTTCTGCCCTCCTCAGATCCCGGCCGGCAACTCTGGCTTGATCCTCAGCCTTCACACGGCCATTCGTTTCTTGAGAAAGCTTCTCGTTCAGAGTCTTGAGCTCCGCATCCCGCTCAGCAGCCTGCCTCTTGAAGCTTGCGACATCAGACCTCAGGTCCTTTTCTCTGGCCTCGAGCCTCCTCAATTCGCCCGTCTTTGCTTCTAACTCGTCCTTCGTCGCCTTCAAGCTCGCATTTTCGGTGCGAAGCTGTTTCAACTCCGGCTGCGCCTTTTGGAGAACGTTCTTGAGATCAGTCAGTTCCTTGTATCGAGACGTCGCCAGCTTCTCAGCAGCTCCCAAGTCACTTTGGAGACTGGACAGCCTAATCTTGAGCTCCTCATGCTCCGAAGTCATCGACTTCAAATCTTCTTCGGCTTTTCCAGCCTTCTCTTGATGCTCCATCTGTGAAGAGATGGTGGTTTCTAACGCCGCCACCTTCTCTTCCAATGCCTTCTTTTCAGCCTGCAACTCCTTAATCTTTTCTTTCGCCTCAACATGCTCTTGGGCTACTTGAAGGTAGTTCTCCTCCATCTCCTCGATCTTCTCTTGAAGAACTGCCGTGTCCTTCTGTTGCTTTTGCAATTTCTCAATCTGCACGTCTCGCGCAGCAACTTCGGCTTTCAGTTTCTCCAGCTCTGCTTGCAGTTCACCGGGGGTATCCACGGCAGGAGCTTCTGCAGGTTCCGCGGCTTCAGCGGTAGCGGTCGGGATTTCCTTGCCTGCAGCTCCCTTCTTCTTTTTCTTGTTCTTCTTCTTCGATGCAGCCGATGCCGGAGCTGAACTCTCAGCAGCAGGTGCTGCAGGTGCGGAAGAGGCAGCAGGAGTTGGTTTCTCAGGCTTTTCGACTTTGCTTTTCACAAGAGCCTCCGCGGCCGCCTTTTTATCTTCTTCAATCTTCGCATTTAGAGACGACACCTTGCCTTCTAGCTCTTTGATTTTCTCTTTATCCGAATCTTGCAGAACTTGCAAGTCTTTCAATTCCTTCCTAAGCTGGTCGATAATGGCTTTCGATTTCTCATGCTCTTTTGTCTTGGAAGAGACTATATCCAACTTCTCCTTCTCCTGCTCCGCAATCCTCTTCTGCAAGTCTTCGATGGATTTTGTCGCCGAGTCCAACTTGGTCTGGAGTTCTTGAAGCTCTTTCATTTTGCTAAGTGTGGCTTTCGACTCTGCGTCTCTGGATTCGGTAAGCTGCTGCTCCAGTGACTGTACAGTCCCAGACAGCCCTTCATTCGTCTCCTTAAACGCATCTAAATCTTTCTGGAGCGTTTCCACTTCGGACTTCAACGTTTCGATTTCCGATGACTTCTCCTTGAGCTCAGACTGGAGCTGCGGGATCTCCTCGTCATACGAGAAAAAGCTCTCATTCACATCCTTATCGCCCTCAGGCGTCGGCTGGGGCTTCTGTTTGGGAGAAAATATACTCAGAACCGATGAGACGGGCGACGTGACTTCTGGTGGAGATTTCGGCTCGGCATTCGTTGCGGCTGCTTTATTTGGGGTTTCAGATGGAGGCTTCGCCTCCTCAGCGGATTCCTCAGCCTTTGCGCTGGACTTAAGCTGTTGTTCGAGTTCAGCCTGTGCATCAGAAGCCTCTCTTTCTGCTTGCTCGAACTTCTTTTTGTACAAGTCGCGATCCGTAGTCACACGCTTGAGTTCGTCCATAACCATATCCCCTCGCAGATTAAGCTGATTCAGATACTCAACCAAAGCTTCTGGCTCGCCAATTGAAACCAGAGGTGTATTCTCTTTCAGCGTCTTCTCAAAGGGCTCGATCGAAATGGCTCGCGCATGCGCAATACGGTATGATCTCAGAAGCTCCTGATATCTTGTCTCCAGCCTCTCCAACTTCCGTAGTTTCTGTCGCACTTCCACCGGCAACTCCGACGTGCTCATAGCAGGCGGCGGCGTCGGCGTCTTCTCTCCCCTTTCACTGCCCCCTTCACCATTCTCCGCCCCAGCAGGCGCTGGACTGCCTCCTCCCGGCATGGTTGCTTTCTTTTCTGTAGGCACAGGTGTCCCAGCCCTCGTAGAACCCGGTGTATCCTCGTCGTCCTCAATCACAAACGCAGCTTCGAACTCGGACGGATCAGGCCCTCTCACGCCATCATCCACGACCTTCGTCCTCGGCCTCGCTCTCCTCGGCGGGCTCTGCGCCCGTGTGGAATTGCTCCTCGAGACGCCCGCTGAGCTCGCTGATGCCGCGCCCGCTGCTTTCGCTCGTGCCTGTTCCTCCGCGATGCGTGAATCAATGGCACCTTTCAAGCGCTGTTCCGCGCGTCAGCACCAGATCTCCTCGTATTCACACTAGCAAAAGTGTAATGCAGTTGGCACGTATGTAGAGTAGAGGAGAGTACGTACTTGGAACATCCTTCCCCATTAAAAGACCAGATCAATATCAATCCCCGCTCGTTCGCTCCTTTATCAACAGCGCATTACCTGCGCCCGCAGCATTCAAGCAAGGCAGAATTCTCAAAGCAGGGTGCAATAGCGACAATAGCGATAGCAGGAGGCATAAAGTGAAACGAACAAACAATAAATGGTAGGTATGGAATGCACCGCGCACCTCTGGCTTCAGGGACCTTCAGCTCCGGAGTGCTCGGACCAGTTCACTACTACGGCTCAGTGCAGACGCTATGATGCAACCTTGAAAGCTGGCTCAAACCTTAACATCTGCTCCGTAATAAATAAATAATATTCTGCCTGACGAGTTGCCAACTCTACCTTCATTCTTCACTCTTCACTCTTCACGGATCAGCGGAGGGAGGGATGCGGCATAGAAGTCTCTGAACTGCAGCTTGCCGAAGCTCATCATGGTTTCACTCTGGCCCTGGAGAGTACGACTTCCTATCCTAATTGATTCGGAGAATTGGAGTCTTGCTGACAGTAACCAGAGCGAAGATGCCTCTCCAGCCTCGTTTGAAAAGACGCTCTCGGCGCTGTCGGAGAAGATCACAAAGGCACAGCTGCAACTCGATATTCTGAACCAGCGCTCGCGGCGCCTGGTCGCTCTATGGACGCTCTACACCTCCTTCGCATATATACTATGCACGATCATCCTTGCTCTCGTGGTGGGGTGGCGGAACTGGAAAGCTGTTGAGTATACAGCTGTAGCAGGCTCACCTCTCATGTACGCAGACACTCCAACTCAAATACGAGCACGCAAGAACAGCTAGCTAATGGCCTGACCAACAGCATGTACCTCGTGCGCACCGCCATAACAACCTTCTACAGCTACCGCCTCACCACCGCGCAATTCCGCCTCGAAGCCCTCCAGCTGCAACGCACCACCACGATCGACAAGCTCAAATCCGCCACAAAATACAACACCACGCAGCAGCTCCTCGAGAAATACGGCGGCGCCGCCCCCTCCCCAAAGCCCAAACCGGCGAGACCCAGAACCCCCTCCAAACGCGCGCCACAGGGGCCCCAGCGGACCGGCATGGGCCCCCCTCCCACGGCGAACATCCAGCGCGCCGCCTCCGCCAGCCTGCCTGGCACCCCGCAACCGCAGCCACAGCCGCAGATGCAGCAGATGCCGCCCGCACGCCCCATGACGGCCGACGGCCGCGTCGCGAGCCCGGCACCCTACCCGCAGCCGCAGCATCAGGCGCACGCGGAATTCGTGCCCAACGCCTTCCCCGCGGCGGCGCAGTATGAGCGCGGCGACGACGGCGGCCACGCGGGGAAGTGGTACGATCGGATCCTGGACGTGCTGCTGGGGGAGGACGAGACGAGTCCGAAGAACCGGACGGTGCTGATTTGCCGGCACTGTCGGTTGGTGAATGGGCAGGCGCCGCCGGGGGTGAGGAGGGTGGAGGAGGTGGGGGAGTGGAGGTGCTTTGGGTGTGGCGCGAGGAATGGGACGGATGAGGGGAGGAAGATTGTGGAGGAGGTGATTGAGGAGGCGACGGGGGAGGCGGAGGCCGAGGTGGAGGTGCAGGAGGAAGGAGAGGGCGGCGGGGCGGGTGGGAAGGGGGAGAGCGGCGAGGAGGAGGAGGTGAATGAGAAAGAGAAAGCCGAGAGTGGGGATGAATGAGTGCTTGAATCGGAGTATCCTTGCCCATAACCAGTCTGTATCCGGTGCTCGTTTCCAAGATGCGGCGCTGTCGCCGGTGAATGGTGTATACGGAGGGAAATCAGCGAGTGTAGGATTGGACTGGTCCATACATCTACTAAGGCGGTGCAGATATTCATTGAAACGGCACTTCCCCAGCAGCACATCCACGGCAGGGAGACATCGAATATGAAAGTCAGCGTGCGTGTCGTGACTGATCCATCTTTTCTTAACAACTCAGCATACAACGCCAGATATGCAATGCCGCCTGCTCCTATAGCTTCTACCCGCAAATCACAAGTCCCCCGCCCCAATTTTCCTTCCCCTTTTCCCAAACCGCACCCTCCCTCGCCTCCTCGTGCCCTCCTTCACCTGTCCACCTCGAAGACCAGCGCAACCCCATCATCCCCCGCCGTGACCACCCTGCCCCGATCACTCATCACGAACCCCAGGATCCCGCCCCCCTCCCCCTCCCCGCGATGTCCCCTCCACTCCCCCACAAACCCGCTATTCGCCACCGCCGTCCCGCCCTGCGTGTTCCACCGCCGCAGCACGCCGTCCATGCCCACGCTGACCAGCATCCGCGCGTCCGCCCGCTCAAACTCCACCTTCACCACGCTGAACTCCTCGTGCGCCTCCTTGATCATCCGCCGCGTCGCGAACCGGTACGCGCTGTCGAACAGCGCGATCGACCCGTCCACGCTGCCCGCCGCGAACAGCGTGCTCGGCGGCGCCGCGAACGCCAGCGTCTCGACCCCGTCGCTCTGCGCGTTCAGGTCCGCCAGGATCACGCCCGCCTGCGACGACCCCGCCGCGCCCCCCTTCGCCGCCTTGCCCCTCGCCGCCTTCGCGCCGGCGCCCGCCGCCAGCTTCGGCAGCCCGACGACCTTGATCGCGCCGCCCGCGCCGCCGCACACGACGAACGCGCCGCTCGGCGCGATCGCGACGCTGAACAGCCCGCCCGCGACCGCGAAGCGCTGGTCCGTCGCCGTCAGCGCCACGATGGCCTGCGAGCTGGAGCCCGTGGCCGTGACGCCCGCCGCGGCCGCCTCGCCGAACGGGTCCCACACGTACAGGCTGCCCTCGTCGGAGACGGTCGCGAGGAGCTTGCCGTCGGCGGACCAGGCGCCCGCCGTGCACGACGAGGTGTGGATGAAGTAGCTCTGGACGATCTGCAGCGCGTCGTCGGCGGACGAGGGGTCTATGGTGTAGACCCAGACGGAGCCGTCGGAGGCGCCCAGGGCGATGGTGTTGGGGTGCGTGGGGTGCGGGCAGACTGCGAGCCAGTTGATCTCGTCGACTTCGCGGGCGGACGCGAGGAGCTTCCACGCGCCGAGGGGAGAGGAGGCGTTGCTGGGGATCCAGGCTTGCAGCTTGCCGTCGAGGCCGCCGGAGAGAAGCGCGGCGCCCGCGGGCAGGGTGAAGGCCAAGGCGTTGATGCTGTCGGTGTGTCCTGTCAAAGTGCTCAGGGCGGGAAGACCCCTCCGCTCCGCGCGCTCGCTCGGATCGGCCTGGTAGCTGGCGGGCAGCACCGGCGTGTCGGCGGGCGTGGAGTCGAACAGGTATCCGATGCCGCCCAGGTCCTCGCCCTCGCTGCCGCCCACGGCGACCAAGTTCTGGACTATGGGGTGCTGGGCGATGCAGAAGATGGAGTCGGTGAACAGGTCGAAGTGCGCGAGGGAGTCGTTCTGCAGCTGGAACTCCTCCATGATCTGGTCTTCGCCTTCGTCGCCCTCGTCGCCAGAGTCGCCAGAGTCCATCGCCGCGTCGCCCTCAGATGTGATCTCCTCGGCTGCTTCGTCGGCGTCGAGCATGACCGGCTCGTCATCTTCGTCGTTGTCGTAGGGGGTGTGGGAGGACGACATTTTTGCAGATTCGGTTGTTTTCTGGATCTTTGGGAGATGTGAGGTGAAGGTCGTCGGGGTATAAGAGAAGAATTAGAAGAATTAGTGAGGAGGTTGCTCGGTCTAATTTGAAGGTGAGCTCGAGAGAGGTTGATTATCAAGCAGTGCTTATCGAGGCAATCTTTTTCCTGCCCTTGCCGATAACAGATGCTTTGGCGGGGTCGTGGAGACGGAAAATTTCAAGTTCCGTCATCCGTTCCTCTTTGGTGCTATGCGATGTATTATTATCATTCTGATAATCACCCAAAGTTGTTAATATAGTTTAAATATAAGTTCTAAAGTGTATAAGCATAAGACTAATAGCGATTTAATATATCTCCTATTTGGAGGCAAGGCGACAAATTAGCCATTTATGATAATATTATGATAGCCTGGGTGGCAGTGTAGTTGGGATACTGTTTTTCGTCTAGAGAACGGCGTTATTCACCGAGTGCCCTACATCGTAACCCCTCGTCCCTCTTTCTCCGGCCACCCCCATCCCATTCAGCCCTTAAAGGGGCGCAGCGTGCCATGTTCTTCGGCCACTCTCTGCGTTAGAGCACCACGGCCCTCCCTCTTTCAGCTCCTCCTCGCGCCATCAGTACCCCCATTCCCGCGCGACCTCCTCCGTCTCCCTCTCCGTCCTCATCATCCCCTCTCCCCGCCTCTCCCCACGTTCGCGAAGCAGCCGCCCTCCCCCCGACCCATAGGTCACGGAGAAACGCAGCATCATTCACACCTTAGGTCCATAATCCACTCTCCGTGGGAATGCTTCCATTCCCCCCAACATCATGAGAGACGGAAATAGACAAAGAGAAAGAGAGACAAGGGAAGGGGGAGAGGCAGGTCAGGACACTAGACTCTTTGGTGCTGTTCGGATGGAGACTCGGAAAAGGAGGGCACATCACCTCGGGAACAAAGCACAGGCAAAAGCAAATCAGGTCCAATCCACGGGTCACCACGCAGGATATCATGAGATATCTCCAGGTGTGAGGGAAGAAGCGCCTAATTGTCAGAAATCCGGCCCGCCATCCTTCGCCAAACGAGAAAAAGACCCAGATCCACCAGCAGCAACGGCATCACAACACTCCCCCATCTCCGCATCCGACATCTCCACCTCCACCTCAGTTCCCAACGTCTCCGTCGTACACTCCGAGCCCGCACGCCTCCCCTCCCCTGTCCCCTCCGCCACCACCGCGCCTCTCCCGCTCGCCGCCTCCGCCTCATCCGCGCGCGCAGCTGCTGCAGCGGGTACTCCCGGCAGCGTAAACGTATGTGTAGCGGCGTCGTAGGCGATCGCGCCGCCGATGCGGGCGATTTGGATGCCGAGCCAGAGGACGCGCTCCGGGCGGTGCTCCGTCCGCATCGACTCCGCCTCCAAGTAGTGCTTCTCGGACTCGACGTTGGGGTTGTGGAACCAGCCGGGGGGGAAGTAGTCTGCCGTCCAGCCGAGGCCCTGCATCGCCCACTCCTCGGGGAAGGGACGGAACTCGTCGGTCGAGGGGGAGGCGTCGGAGTGGTTGCCTGCGATGTCGGGCTGTTGGAGCTCCGTGGAGTTGCGTCGGCCGATGGGGTCGGGTTTCGGGAGCTGGGAGCCTTCGATGACGGTGTAGGAGCTGGGCTTGTGTATCGCTAATATGCTGTTTAACATCGTAACGAGAGAGGCCCAGTTGAGGTCTAAAATGTCGATGACTCTAGGGATGTTCGACATATAACGGATGAAAACGAGAGTGACATGAAGAAAGGAAAGGACATTAGTATCTCCAATCCGCTGAAGATGAACTTGCAAGGTCTTGTTAAAGAGATGCAGAGCATTTTTAAAAGTGACTGTGGCCTTGGAGTTCTCATCCAGGCTTGTCCCGCCCATGAGCACATCTCGGTCTTGAATCTGAGATCCTTGAGATTTCACCAAGGCATTCAGAGGATTCTCCTCCGATCCATAGCCTAGTAGAGCCATGCAGTTGCTAATAGCAAGGAAATAACCCTGCTCCAGATATTTTTTAGTGATACGAGCAATGTGAGAGTCCAAACGGCTAATAAAGTCCTCCATAGTCTCGTCAAATGTTTCCAGAGATTGGCCAGTGAATATGATAGCATGACAGCGAACAAACGCGGAAATGACAGGAGAAAACCGACGTCTACTAGACTTTGGATCCAAAACGGGCTCAAAGAGTGTCATAATAGATTCCCGGGCTGCGGTAAATGGAATAGGAACAGCGAGCGACTTTCCATAATATAAGAGTTGCGGGAGAGCCTCAGGACGAGCTAGGATAGCCAAATGATGATATAGACGCCCAGTTGTTGGAGAACGATTGGCAGATTTAAGATACCACTGACGGGCGACTTGAGTCCAGACTTCCTTGTCTCTGATGTTGTCGTCCTCGATGGCCATGCGATATCTGCCGAGGTCGCCAAGGCACTCGATCCACGTATCTTCGAACGCTGGAACAGTCTCTAAGAGAAGTGTCATCATCGAATAAGCAAGGTAAATGAATGCCAACATATAATCCAGAGACGCAGGCAGTCTGTTGCGCAGAAGCTCTAGGAAGCTGTGGATTCCGTGCCGCCAGAGTCTAGCCGGCATAGCGTACTTAAGCGCAAGCCTTTTGACCGCTGGTGTTGCGGACGGATGCTGAGATGCAAGAAAGAAATCATGATGTTCATGAAGGAGCGTTCTATGCAAAGCAATAAGAGCCTGGTACTGCTCGTTGTTCAACTTAGGCTGAGTGCCTGGTTGGGCGTCACGCGCAAGCTGTGCCTGCTTTAGATCTACCTGAATGCATTTGCCTTCAACCATGACCAAACCTGCATATATTCCCTTAACCTCAGCTACGAGTTGTTCTTGTGAAATTGGCCGGGTCTCAGGCTGGCTGAGAATATTCGAATCGACACCGAGTGAGGATGGCTGGTTAGCCTGTGTTTTACCAGCCGTCAAGATTTCTCCTGGCAGTGTCCCTGGTGCGTAGGAAGACGACGGCCTCTGAATCGACGTTGGAGGAACATTCTGTGAATGGGACCGACGGGAGCGATGGACAGGACGTGACAGAATATTGGGGTTCGTAACCTGTGACTGTTGAGGCGAAGTGGCATCGGAGGGATCGAAGAGCCTCTTGCCTGGTGTAGAAGGGCCTCTTGGCTCAAAGTCGGCACGGGTAGGGGACGACAGCGCCCTTTGCGGTGCAGCTCGATGGTGTGAGGCCGAGCCCTGTGACCGGCTGGTTATTGAAGAGGTCGGAGTCTTCCCGGTTCCGTATGCAAGCCGTTTGGAAACCTGCTCTTCGGTCAAGCGGAGCGTTCCAGCCACAGGTTGTTTTGTTTTAACATTAATATCCTCGGGTTGAGTCTTATTAAAGTTTTGTAACACAGTCGTCGTTAAAGACCGAGGTCGATCCGCTCCGGTTGGAGTTTGCATGAGAGCCGCATCGGCTTGTCTTCCTCCTGCATCCTGTGTAGACCGTGTCGGTCCGCCTGGTTCGTGTGGTTCGCAATCTTGATTACCCCGTCCTTTTTCTCTTTCTCTATCTCTATAAAAGCGCGAGTCTGTCAGCCCGCTGAGAGGAGCAATTTGAGGTCGTTCAGAATGTCGGGCTTTCGAAACTTACTTTGTTTCGTTTTTGGCCATAGAATACACATTGTCTCGAAACTCCCTTATACTCGAGTCGCCCTTTGGGACACGAGGTTCGTGACTCCGCTTCACATGGTGCCAAAGATCATTCTCGAGTGCGAAGCTCGGTCGTTTGTCACAGAAGGGACAGTTCAATGCCACCGACGTCTTCGTCTTCGCCCTCAACACCTGGACCCATCGCTGTTGCAGGTTCTGTTCAAAGTTGGTTGACATATTGTACGAATAGCCGGTGCTGGCTATTTGGCCAGACAACGTATATGGTTATGAGGATGGCTGTCTGCAAGGAATTGTCAGTATTCTGTGTTCCCATCTTCGTCGGCTGGTCGGACATGATTGATTGCTTGCCCTTTGGCGACAACATCCAGCCAGCCATTAATGGTAGGTACTAGGTATATTGGGTAGGTACGCGCAGCAAGCAAACACAGCAGCCAAAGCACAATAATATGCGGATTGATGATGAAGTTCTGAAAGGTTCGAAAGGGGAGCAACGAACCGGATTGATTACAAGACATATAGTCTTTACATCGTCTTTACCATATATCCAGGCCAAATAATGTGGCTTTCGGGGTGCAACAGCTGTGCAGAGGCAGATAGATGCAGATGCAGATGCAGATGTGAATGCAGATTCAAATCATTGCAAAGATTTGGAGAAGACAGAGTCATGGGCGTGGGCGTCTGTGTCTGTGTCTGTGCCTGTATCTGAGCAAAGAAGGAAGGCAGGAAGAAACAGTGGATGTGAATGTGAATGTGAATGTGAATGTGAATGTGAAGGTGAAGGTGAAGGTGAAGGTGAAGGTGAAGGTGAAGGTGAAGGTGAAGGTGAAGATGAAGGTGAATGTGAATGCATCATGGACATTCAATAGTTAAGAAGTCGAAAACGTCGAGGTTCAGCCGCATTGCTGAGAAGAAGGGTGCCCGACAGAATTCGAAGTGCGACGTGCGATACAACTGCGAACCAGTTGCCTCATCCCACCTTGCAAGCCTAATCGGAGACCGCACCCGCAGCCGCAGCCGCACAGGCCCAGGCCAGGCAGGGTGCGATTACTCCAAATGTCTTTCGGTGAGCAATTCAGGTAAGCCTGAGTCCTGAGGCCCCCGCCCAACGCAGCTACATAGGGTACATAGGTACCTATGCGATGCGAACCGTGAGATGAAGTGAGCCGACCTGTTTCGCTCTGCCTGCCAGTACTCGCAGCCTTCCTCGCAGCCTTCCTCGCAGCCTTCCTCGGAGCCTTCCTGCAACGAAGATATGGGCATCTCGGTGTGCTTCTCTCAGAGCATTCAGACATGATGCATCACGTTGTCCCATTCCTTCCAGAGGTGCCTGCTGCATAGTATCATCTGTCTAGAGCACATGATGATGCGATCAGAGGACTCTCCCTCTCTCTTTCTTTCTTTCTTTCTTTCAAAGCCGCGAGCCTTTCGGCCTCAACTTGAGCACCAGATTCTGCACCTTTCGGCAGCCAAGTGCAAGTTCTTTCGCCGAGGATCCTTGGAGGCAGACATCAATGCTTCATTGAACGCTCAGCTATGCTTCCACGGAACCTACTACATCAGAAGGACTCTTTACAGAAGTATCGCTGTTGACTGGGAGCACACTCGTGCGATGTTTCGTCAATCCGAAGCGTCCACAAAGCCACGACTCTGAGAAGTATGCCATCGGGCAACAGGCCGGAATGCGGCAAGCAGACACCCGACGGCTCTTTCCAAATCCCTATGCACAGCGTGCTGCTGTGTCTCCCGATATGCTAACACCACAGTCTGGATGTACGGTTCAAAATAAGGGCTGTCGATCTTTTTAAGCCCCAGAAAGCCTAGAGCAAGTCATCCTTTGACGGCAATGGCGAGTTGTTTTTAGAATATCTGAGCTGTCGCAGTCGCGAAGTCGGTGAACTAAAGGGCATCTCAATAGTTCCATGGTAACGGTAAGGGCTAAAGATAAGCAATTTTGACTCCTTGCTTCATCTCGAAAATACAGGGCTTTACACGGTTAATCCCATGGCTTCATTCTTCTGATTTCACGTGAAAGCGGCCTTTGTCGGCTTTTTCTTTCTGTTCTCCTTGGTTGACGACATGTTGGCCGTTTTTGGATACCGACTGAGAAGTTATTCCTGAATCTGGCTTGAGTATCTCTTGACTTCCCAGCAAGAGTTGAAACTGGCGACTCACTATGATTTTACGACCGAACAAGGAACTGCCCTGCCCTCGAGCTTCCTGGTCTCAATACTTCTCAGCAATCAAACTACATTTCTCCTTCCGAATCTGTGCCGCTGACATGAAACCCATATTTCGGCAAAGAGAACTGAATGGGAGGCTGAGACTAGTAATCCACTCGATTCCTGCAGAAGCTCTCTCTTACAAGGAGCCTTCGGTGTGACTACAGCAAGGACACCGGCAAGACCTATGAGCAACACATTGTCCCACGGCTGAATTCAAGTTCAGGAAGCACCGCACTCTCTTTCTTCTGATTTCTAATTGGACGCTATACTCGGCCAACACATCGAGAAGTCTGATCTCGGCATTTGTATTGGGTAATCCGTCACCCTGCAAGAATTCACACGGGGAATGGCTCGCAATTTGACCTTTTCTGTACACAAAAAAGATTAAATGTGTTATTTCTATAGTCAGCGGTGGATTGATTACTCTCTGAGCAAACTCTAATCCAAACTCCAATATTATCATTCCGTCTGACTTATAAGATCTGATCAGGATTCTAAATAGTGTAATAAGTGTCTATGGATGATGGATCAGTTGAAATGACAACATCTTGTTTTTGCGTATGGAAGAACAATTTAATTCCACGAAACATGACTGATCTTGCTCTAACTTGGTAAATACAAAACCGTGTCTCGAGCACTTTCTACAACATAGCCAAAAAGAAACCTATTACAACTTCCAACACATCCAAGCCCCTCCAACACCAATTCCCACACCAGGACTGCCCACCGCCGGCCTCCCACAAGCACCGACATCATGGCCGGCGGCGCCGTCCATCCTCCCACGAGGTTCTCTACCCTCATCCGGCAGCACCAACCCCTCCCCTCCCCCCCTCCTCCTCCCTCTTCGCAAAAACGCCTCAACCGGACCATCCATTACAAGCCGCCTCCGCGTCCCACAAGCGGGACGCACATCCTTCCTCCGTCACCTCCGTCACCGACGTATCCGACCGCCTCTCCAACCGCCGCAGGCCGACGCATCACTCCTGCAAGACGGGCGTGCCCGGCCTTGGACTGCGCAGCTCCCTCCGCACATAGCGCGGCTCAGGGCGCCACGGCCATAGGGCTGGGCGATCGGGAGCCGCAGCCGCAGCCGCGCGGTCGTGGCTCGAGGCTCTGCATCTGCGTCTTCGGCGCCACTGCGCGTGCGTGCGTGCGTGCGTGGGTGCGGAGAGCGTAGGTGGCTCGGGGCGAGGCGTTAAGTGCGTGGCGTGGCGAGGACTTGGGTGCGTGGACGCTGGTGGAGGAGCGTGCGGGCTGAGGAGGAGATGGCCTCGTTGCGACGCATCGCACGTGCTGCCCCGTGATGGGAAAAGAACGTACTCGTTATATCTGATCATTAGACATGCACATCGTCAGAGATACCTGGCAGGTACATCCTTACGCACGCACATCAACATTCGCGCGAGTATCCCGTCTGTCTCATGCACAATACCTCGTAAACCCTCATATAAATCACGCAACCCCCCCCACCCATACCACGCAGCGTTTCTTCTGCCATCGCCAAACCGGCTTTTCCCCTTCCCCTTCCCCTTCCCAGCAGACATCAGCCTCGCCCACGACCATCGCAAAGGAAGGCAGATAGACCACGAAGAAGAAAGCAGCGCCATGCGCCCATCTCCGCGCGACGTGGAGGCAGAAAATATCCCGTGACGCGTGCGCCAGGGCGGCAAAACAAAGGAAAGAAAACAAAAGAAAGACGTCCTCGTCGTCGTCGTCGCCTACCTTTTCTTTTCGCCGCGGCGCGCATGAGAGGGAGGCAGTCCCATGGAGCGTAGTCGCCTTGCGAGCGAGTATCCAGCTCCGGGAGGGAGCGGCCGGGCGCGCCGCGACGGCGACGTGTATGCAGCAAGCGAGCAAGCTGGTGCTGTTACCTGTATGCGTCGAAGTTCTGGAAACGCGGAGGGGAGAGAGGGGGGCTTGCGTGCATGGAAGAGAGGTGGCAGAGGCTTGCGTAGGTGAGCTGCAGGATTTGGGCGTGCGGTGTGGTGTGGTGTGTTCAACGGCGAGACTTGGGGGCTGTGGGCGGTGCGTGTGAGGTCCGGCGGTCCGATTTGCAAAGAAGAGTCGTGGCCCGCGACCAGGCGATAGTGGTGTGTGTGTGTGTGTGGCGTGTGGAGGTAGGCGTTGGATGGGCTCTTGTTGCAAGGCATTGGCAAAGGTTGCGTGGTTATATTAAGAGGGGCTGTTGAATATTAGTCCCCGGTTTAACCTGTTCGCTGAGGAGACCTTCCACGACACGTAGGTTTGCGCGTGGCGAAGGTATCTTTTTCTCGAGTTTTTATCATGCAGTAGTTTTATTTTTCATTTTTAATGTGCTTATACTTAATAGACACTTAAACTTAATAATGTGTGTGTTATGATTCTAGGTGCTAGACTGTAAGATATTAACAACTAATTTCTAGGCATCCGCAATTAACGAGTTTAGAATCCCTATGCACCTTTCCATTACGCCAGCCTCGCCCCCCTTAGACACTGTTCACGTGCTTAAAGTAAAAGGGGGTGAAGTTATACAGTCATGACGACGACGATACATTATCCTTGGAGCTTCTCGAGGCGAGCAGAAGAGATTGCCACCGCACGCGGGATTTGATGCTCGTATTGCCTTCCTTGCCTACGGTTATGAGTGGTTCGGCGAGACCGGCAGCGTCATATATTACATGATATACTCCGGGATGACTCCTCGGACCGCCGCCTGCTTTCTTGATAGTTGGCACAGACACTCTGTGCAATTTCGGTGTTGTTGTTTTGAGTAATTATGCCGGATTTACGGAGTAGTTTCTATTAACAGGTGGATTTGGCCGGTGTCCGTACTGCTCTCTGGCTGGCGAGGCTGGATGGGTGTATTGCATGAGCTGGATCTCATACGAGATACTGCGCCCCAGGTCTCCGACTCCACCAGTTGAAATGTAGATGTAAGTTGCATCAATATCGTACTGGATGGCCAGATATTAGAGAGCAACGCCATCCATAGTGCTCTCTGGCCACCCAATGTGCTAGGGCAAATATATCGTACGTAAAGAAGCGCAGCTCGAGGTGCATCTGATACGAAATCCACTGCGCCCCGGCTCTTCAACCCACCAGTCAAGCTCTGGATATGAGATATATCTCACATCGAAGTGCTGGGTGGCTAAAGGAGCACCATTCGTCAGCTTCATTCGGTCTGTCTCACATGCCCGTCTCGGCCAAGTTTCCGGCCTTCTCGGATTACGCATCCTTTCTGGCCACTCCAAGTACTGTCCATAGCGTCGTCGTCACCGTAGGCACTCAGAGCACGCAGCTTCGGCATCTCGACGGCTGAGCATCAGCAAAGCCTCCGTCTCGCAACGAAGCTCATTATCTGCCTAATCGATGTCGTCTGCTAGACCGCTTGGCACTAACACCGGGCCCAGAGGCCCTGCCCCCGCAGCATTACCGAGCCCCATCCCGAATCCTCCTAGTGTAACTCAGACCACTCACTGGCTCCGGTGCAAAATATAGCCCCCCTTTTGGCCCGTCGCTAGGCTTAAACACCCGTCTTGTGTGTGCTTTGGCCAGGCCTATGATTCGCTGCCCGGTCGCACGCAGTCGGTGAAGGACTATTGACAGAGAGGCTTGAAGACAGACAAATAGCGCAGTTGGGGGATGCTGGCGCTGGTTGCCTCGATTTTGATGATGGGTTCATAGGCGTCCATGCGTGGGTGGAGGTGACTGCTGCGGTGGAGACGCTGCTCACCGAGTGTCTTGCGGGAACCGTCAGGCGCTTGGGCAGCCTCGAGGTCGAGGTTCATGGGGTTGATGTCGTAAGATGACTGAAGGGCCTGAGACGACGGAAAGGCTTCCGCTGCGTGCGTGTTGGGTGATTGCCGCCATGTCGATCTGTGGCCATGCCTGACGGTCCACCTTGAGAGTTATCGCGGGACTAACAGCAAAAATTGCCTTGCGAAGATGGTCCCTGGTAGGCCGGGGTATAAGATGCTTCATTAATCTTCGGGGAGAGTAGGGAATTCTCGAGGCCATGATGCAGCCTTGATGGCTTGCGTGCCTTCGCCTTTGGGTAGATATAGACTCATCATCTCTAATGCAGAGAAAAGGCGTCCACTTCGCTGGCGTCACTCGTACTGAATTGAGGAGATTGGTGACGATGGTTGCAACTTCGAAAACAATCTTCGATAAGAATGGACATTCGGAAGACATCGACCTTGTTCCTCTGGATTTGGGCCTGTTGATGGCCGCGGCCATTTCTGCCCAACATAGTGAGGCGGTGGTGTTGTCAAGGGATGAAATAACGAAAACAACGAAGCAGTGGTGCTATGGACTTCAAAAAAGCCGGGAATATGCTTTTCGTGTATGAAAAATCAAGGCTTTCGATGTCAGCTCGCAGCCTCGCGGTTATATGTCGTCAGGGAATCCTGCATTTATATGAAAACATTGTATCATGCGCCCATCTGGAAAACTTGATTGTTGATGGTTGCCAGCGCAGCCACCAATCACGGAAAACGTCGATATTGTGTACATATGCGCAATATGAAGACACTCGAGATCTTTTTTCGCGATTGGACACAGATCGAGTAAGCACAGAGAGAGAGGTGTGAGCATGCTTCTGCAGAAGCCTTAAAAGGGACGGCACAAGAGTTCGCAGCATAGCATACGACACATTGTCGATTGATTTACTCTTTGGACGGTCCATGAGCAGCAAAGAACAGGTACAGTTACACCCGGGTTCTTTCCAGAAGGCAGGATCAGGATGTTGTACAGCATCCCTCCAGCTGATGTTCAGTTGGCTCCTGAAGCGAGGGGGAAGGGGGTAACGATATCAAATCTGATCCCTGGAGAAAGAGATCTCAAATTCGGTGCGACGATCGAGATGGTAGGGCAAAGAATACAACATGGATGATGATGACTCGTTGTCATCGCCGAGAGAGAAGCTCTGAGAGGAGTGAGAGAGAATATGTATCAAAGAGGGTTCCATATCATAGACTTCTAGAAAGGAGTTTGAGCGTCACAACATGACTTGAACGGCCAATGAACAATCCATGCACTTGCAGATATCATGAGTGAATCCGAGCGTGAAATTCGCTATTGAAAAGTCAGATAATCCGAAAAAGCAGAGCAATAAAGTTGAAGCAGGAGAATTGTCCTATTTCTTGTAGATGGAGCTTGAACCCCTCTGATATGAGCTAAGCGCCGAACTTGCTGAAGCTCTCCTCTGGTTGGAAACCCGGCGTCAATTGGCACTTCAGCCTTGCCAAAATATCATCTTGAAATGAGGTTCAGAGTAGATACCTGTGTCGAGTCTCATATTGCAGTTGAGGATAGCGTATAAACTCCCTCCACCGGATCAATATGTCGAGTGGAGATGGAGCAGAGAGTGTTGAGATCGGGAGGGAGTACCCGTTGTTGGTTAGTCGCATTCGCACGGAGAGGATCGTGGAACCCCCACCTCCCCCGCAGATCTATAGATCCATCTCAATTGCACCATCTCCCGCCCGATAAGCCAGCGATAATGAGAGGGGGGAAAGCTTATTTTGAGCGGGCAGAGAGATCAACATAGAAATCGGCACAGAAATATCAAAGTATATATTATATATAACTCGACTCCGTTCTATATTTTTTCTATGCTAACAAACTTTTATATGTGCTTCATTAACGGTTTCCAGCATTTATGAAGCTTCCACGACGCGTTATGGTTCCTGCTGTACTCTCAGTAATCATCCGTGTTTATCGTGTATGTACTCCCATTGCATAAACCACCCCATGTCCCGAGCAAGACAACGACATCTACATACCTCCGTCATCATAAACGCATGTCTAAATCCTTATTGATGTCTTCATCCTCTCTAGCATGCATCTTGGCCTCTGCAACGCGCTCAATTATATCTCCTCCCTATCCCCTTCCCGGCATCCACGTCGCCGTCCTCACGCCAATACACTCCATCTGTCTCTCCTTCTCAAGCTTCCGGAATCACGCAAGCCCGCTTTGCCACCTCTCAGGCACGCAGAGATGATCTTTTCTTCCCTCACCGACAGTTGGAGAATGGAAAGCCTTCCTGCATGGCACTTTCTCTCCAATGAATGTATTTGTTGTTGCTGCGCGAGCTCGCTGTCTCAATTCCAAGCGCTCGTCTAACCCCATCGAGACCTCAATAGAAAGGCTTGGCAATCTACTATATATAACATTTGAAAGCTTCCACAAGCCGGCGACCTTTTCTAGAATGCAAGGATCAGTTTTCTAGAAGGAAGATCTCTGGGAGACGAGAGATTCATTCGCAGGGAAGCACAGATCTGTACAAGGTGAACGACCAGCCACCCGCCTTGCCGCTTCGTCACATCCGCGCCCTTTTTTCTGCCAATCACTCTTTGGAAGGATTACGCACTTTCTTCAAGCACAGTTGATTTAATTGGCTCGCCTTCGAAAATCGCAATGGCTTATTCAAAACTTTATCTGGGATTGGCGTTCCTGTCGCTGATTGTCACAGGCTTTGGAAGTCCAATCTGGGGTACGTCTTGGCTGATCGGACAAATCGGATTGGTATCTAATTGACTTCAGAATGTCGTGACTACCCTGACCTTCTGGAGGCTGAAGCCGACGACCTGGTTTTTGGTCTGAAGAAAGGCCTTTGGACTAGTGTCGACCTTGTCAATGTAGGATTGAATGTTCAGCGTTGTTGGCTTAACTGACTTTACTTCAGGCTTATACCCTTCGCATCAATGAAGTCCAAAATCAGCTCCACGCTCTCACCGAAATGAATCCCGATGCCGTTGCCATTGCGCAGGCGCTCGATGCGGAGAGGGCTAGTGGCACGATTCGCAGTCCGCTGCATGGATTGCCAATCATCATCAAAGACAACATTGCCACGATGGACAAGATGAACAACACTGCCGGATCGTATGCTCTACTGGGAGCGACCGTTCCTCGCGATTCCTTCGTGGCTGCAAAGCTCAAAGCTGCTGGCGTCATCATCCTGGGCAAGAGCAGCATGTCTGAGTGGGCGAATTTCAGGTCCCTCAACAGTTCCAGCGGCTGGAGCGCCCGGGCAGGTCAGGTGATCGGCGCCTATGCCGCCAACCAAGATCCCAATGGAAGCTCCAGTGGCAGTGCTGTCGGGTCGTCCATTGGACTCTCCTTTGCTTCTCTCGGTACGGAAACAACTGGGAGCATTGTCCTTCCCGCAAGCTGGGCCAATCTCGTCGGAATCAAGCCCACCGTCGGCCTGACATCGCGCTCCCTCGTCATCCCGATCAGCCAGCACGGAGACACCATTGGTCCATTGGCCAGGACCGTTGCCGACGCCGCCGCCGTCCTCTCCATCATCGCCGGGAAAGACGTAAACGACGCTTATACCAATGCTCAGCCCTTCGCCACACCTCCTGACTACACTGCAGCGCTGAAGTACAAGGCGCTTCGTGGCAAACGCATTGGCGTCCCTCGCAATACCTTTAAGTATACTGGAAGCGAGAACATCGACAAGCCCATCCAGGATGCCTTCGAAGACTCCCTCGATGTCCTGAGACAAGCCGGCGCAACCATTGTCGAGAACACCAACTTCACCGCCTTCGACGCCTACTGGGCCGACTACTCCTCTGGCGTTGGCGCCATCAATGTTGTCCTCGCCGCCGACTTTCTTGTTGACTTCCCCGCCTACCTCGCCCAACTCACCAGTAACCCCAACAACATCACGAACCTCGCCGACCTCAGCGCCTTCGTCAAGTCGTTCCCCCTCGAGGATTACCCGGATCGCGACGTCGCCGTCTTCGACCTCATCCTCGGCCTCGGCTTCGACAGTACCTCTCCTATCTTCGCCCAGCTCCTCGCGCAGGTCACGTACTGGGGTACCGTGGGCGGCATCACAGGCGCACTAGCCACGTATCAGCTCGACGCGCTGGTCGCGCCAACGTTGTTTTCGTACGGCGTGCCGGCGATCGCGGGCACGCCCGTTATCACTGTGCCCATGGGCAAGTATCCGCGCAACACGCAGGTGGTGACGGGGCCGCGGGGCTTCACCCAGGTCGCGCCCAATGTGCCGATTGGACTCAGCTTCATAGGCGACAAGTGGACGGAGGAGGCCCTGATTGGGTTTGCGTATGCGTTTGAGCAGAGGACGATGGTGAGAAGACGGGTTAGACCGGTTGTAAAGCCGACTACCCAATTGAAGGATGTGGTGAGCCACTAGACGAGGCGATGACGATGGATGCGCAGAGTAGTACGTAGAGCTAGAGCGGGGAAGGAGATGAGAAATGAGGGGAAGATCATGAGAAACGAGGTGAATGAGGCGATGAGAAATGAGGGGTGTTTTGGTTTTCGCGACAATTGACGTACCTACTGTAAAATGCGAAATTAATCACTCACACCATCTCGTCTCGTCCTCGCAGTCGAGATTGTGCGGATATTTCCATGTTTGCCTAAACAGGTGAAATAACGCATACATCTTCATGGCTTACCCCTTTTTCTTCCCGTGCTTGTTCAGGGGTCGGTAGAAATCGCAGTTCCCCTCAATGCGTTGTTGACATGTCCATCTCATCGGGGATTCAAGATTCAACGAGGCAACCTCCTCTCGCATGCCATTCCCGGTCTCTCCCATTGAATGAATGTCTCTTCCATTTCCACAAGGACCAACATCCCCAATCCACCGCCTCATCACTGTCGCAGCCAACGCCCACCTCCCGTGCGGCATGCCTGGAATAGATCGAGCTGCGAATATTCGCCCAATATCGCAACGCTCATCGTTACAACACCTGGCCGCGACCCTGAGGCAATCGATATTGCAATAGCCAGCGTTACACCTTGTCCCTTTTGGCGACGGCCTTGGGCAAGCTGGATCTCAACAACGTACCAACAAGGCTGAGCCGACAGTCACCGACACTGCCGACCGGGATGCCGTGCTCTATTCATGCTCTGGTGTAGGCGCAATAGGTGCAGACGAGGCTCGCGGCGCTAGATTCGGTCCCATGATAGGCGAGGCTATTGTGAAAGATGCACACGGTGCCTACTTACATATGTACATACCATACCGATGGATAGGTGCTTCCGTATCTCGGGTCTGGCAAAGTGACAGACAGTCTGACAGATGTAACCGAGTCGGTGACCCGGCGACGATTGGGGAAAGCCGAAGGCAATGGCTCGGTGCAGTGCAGGAAATACGGATATGCTGTGACATGGGAATATGTTGGAGGCGTGAGATATGAGGTTGTGTAGCTGATACATAGTTGTGGAGTTGTGGAGTGTGAGATCGTGAGATTGAGAGATGTGTAGATAGGTGTGGCCCCTTAGTGCCATGTGCACCTTGGCAAGGCTGGGTGTTGACTGTTGACCATGTTGTTTCCCTCTCTTGTAATTTGACCACCTCAACCTTTGGATATTGGACAAGGCTAATTATCTTTTAAATACTGTTAATTACAGCTACCGATGCATTATGCTTGAGATGTGACGGATTTGGACAGCGAAGGTCAACGGCAGACTGCTGTGAGGTAAGTAATGCCCTGTGGATTTCCGGACTTCCCTTCCGGTCCATATTTGCTTGGTGTTGCATCGTGTTTGTTGACGTACTAATATCTAATACGTTAGAGAACAGTGAGGCGACCAGAATGCATGCGCTTTCTGCTCTAATCACAGCACATGCATGAGAGCCCGTCCATGGGGGGCGTTGCGGGTGCTGCAAGAGATTGTAAGCTGTTACAGGTGCTTCATCATGACATGAAACAGAGACAGGCGGAGTAGAGAAATGTTTCAGAGATCCAGGTAGCTGGAAGTCTGGAACAGAGTCCATGTGCTGGTTATCATGATATCGATTCGGAGGATTATCGTCTTGCGGCCTTCTGGTGTCTGTTATCCACTTTCTCGACAGAGGATGCAGATCGCGATGGTTGTTGCTATGGAACTACTCCCACACCTCTTACACAGCCCCATACTGGTCCCCCAAAACAACACGGTCACGGTTCTAACATCAATCCTTCCAGCCTGCATCAATAAGATCCAACGACGTGCAAACTCCAGCACAACAGTGCATTGCGCAATCGGCATGACTTTGCAAAAAAAAAAATCATTCGATTTGATGGGGAGAGATGGCTTTATCTCCACTTCTTGCGCTCTCGGAGACCTGCATACGAGTTGGCTATCTTACGTACTAATCAGCGAACCACGTTCTACGAGTTCTCTGGAAGCCATCGCCATTCCAGAAGCTCTGAAATCTTATAGCGGAACCAGATACGACACACCTATAAAGCTATGAAGCTATTGGAAGTGTGCAACCAGCTTTCCCATAGATGATAGCGGGGTAGCTCCTGCAGACCCCCACTGTAACATGACTGCATATTTCCAGTCGTGCAAGATCCTGCTGGCAGCCTTACTTTTTTTTAGGCTATGTATTCGGCGTCTATGGAATATGCATACAAAACTTGTCGTCATGGCTGACGAAAGTCTTAATCAGTAAGGCTATCTCATATCTCACCGAATGTCATCGTCAAGTCTGCCCGTCATTACTTCTTGATTGCCCTCCAAGTCTCATGGAGGTTTCCACTGCGTCTATTTTGGGACCCCAATGGAGATATCTCCGGTTGCTCCGCTACGAGGTATCTACATCATAACATGATTGCTTAGAAATGAGAAATTCATGCAGTCTGACGAGCAAATTAGCTGCAAAATCGACTCAATCGCACGCCCTCCTTGAAGATCATTTTAAGGCATCTCCAATAGTAAACCGATGACGAGTATCTTCAATTCTACAAAATCCTTAATGCAGAATGCCATTTCTTCTATTGGATACGGTATTGTTTTTAGGAGGGTGTGACCTGATGCGTTGAACCAAGTGGGCTTAAAGCTGAGCTTCCACAGCCTCTTGCAAGCGCACTTAATTACGATAAGTCTTACCTGATATTCTCGCAATGAAAACATCAATGACGACATTAAAGCCGTCTATACGTGGCTTTCAAGCGTATTGCCTTCATATCAATCCAGGCTGAGATGAGGCATCCACTAAGAGAGCCAAATTCGATATTCTGCACTCTCAATACTTCATTCTGCCTTTGGGGCTAAAAACGGCAGCTTCTTTGTTGGCAATACATTGCATAGAGGCTGAGGAATACAGCCTAATGGCTTTTTGGCAGTAGACAGATTTGCAATCTTGTCGGCTCTCTTCATTTGTAGATCTTCTATTCTCTTTTTGTTGACTGTTCGTCGGCCAAGTTTGGATTCTTGCATATTTTTGGCATTGCATCGCTGAGTCCGATTAGGAATGTGGATGTGGGATCAGCTGGCTGATTACAATGCATGGAGTGTCGTAGATAGTATGGTTAGTAAATATTTCTCCTTTGAAAAGATTTAGTGATCGATGGTGGGGATTGAGTTTACACTTTATTGCGGCAAGCCATCTTCTTTCAAACTCTCTAAATATGTTATGATATACGGGAACAGTTTCCCTCCTTTAGAATAATGAGAAGCGGCTCTAGCTGTCATGACTGCTAAGAAAGAAACTACCGTCTTCCATTCCCTTCTTTATCAGATTCATGATTATAGGAGGCTGCTCTTGTTTCATGATACTCAACTATCCACGAATTCTTCATACCATTATTTCTATTATGGCCGTATAGTTTTAGGTTAAGATACAAAGGGATATAGCGATTATAAAAAGAAGAGAAACATGTAACGAATTTCAGAACTAAATAATTATAACTTTAGTTGTAAATGTACATATTTAGAACGTCATTAGGCAGACAATAGTCAATAGACCCAAAACATTAAAACATAAAAATGCATATATACCTAGGGGCTAGGCTTTATCAACTCTAAGGATGAAAGTCTTCAGTGGTGTAGTGCATGCGCCCATTGGAAACCTGACCGGACATATCATTGCAGTGATGTTGGTCGATGCGTCTACAAAATGGACCATTACTGCTCATGGTATACGAGGTGGCCAAGTTGAAAAGATAGCAGATATTTTTGAATATAATCAGAATAAGATAGCGTTTTAAGACAGTATAGAATTAAAATAAAATACATGAATATATTATATAATTTAATGCGTTAATTTCTCTATTCTTTCCTTTAAAATGATCATGAAGATCTAACGAAGAACTCTTCATATATTACGCTTGTTTTGTTAGAGAATTAATTAATATGCGACTTATAAAGCCTCCTTTAGTGAAAGAGAATATCATATTTACTCTTAATTAAATTTCCTTCATCTTCCATGGCATCTATTCTTAAATCTACTCATTAAGTGATGGATGAGGTATGTCTGGATGTTCCATGCACGTGACTTCGTGTATTAAGCGCGCTCCCACCACGTCTCCCCAACCCACGTTCCCCGTTCCCCGAAAGTCACCTTTGCATCAACATCAGTTTTTTTCATCTATCAGATATCCATTTGTGGATATCTCAGAGGAAAAGGCCAAAAGTCAGAAAAGAGAAGGGATAGATATCGATTCCTTCTGATTCGCGTTCTTTCAGGAACTTCTTCTCCTTTGTTCCCGACGTCATCTCCCCTCAACAGAGGTCGTGGGCCGAATTCTCCGAGCTTCAACCGACCTCGTAGCTGCACCCATTTCCATTAGACCTTTGAGCGGTGGCAACTGATAGAAGATGTCGTACCGTGTTGGTAAGTTTCTATTTTCCCTATTCAAACGATGCTTCATCCTATGTTTGTCTTGCCATCTCGGACACTCATGTTCGCCCGGAACTGGAGGTCTCAGGCATTGACAACTATCTAGAAATCGCAAAGCAAGGCCGTGCAGGCTGCCAGAATGGGCCTTGCAAGTCAGAAGGTATCAAGATCGGAAAAGGAGAATTTCGCCTTGGTATCTGGGTCACTTTTCCGGGCAGTGAAACTTCGAGTTTTCGCTGGAAGCATTGGTATGCATCAGAGTGCCGATCTATTTCATTCGCCATGTGCTTGCAGATTGCTGACTTACTGAAAGGGGATGTACGAGTGGTGCCCAACTGCAGCATATCCGTGAGTATCTCAAGCAGGGAAACCCGAAAGGAGACTATCAGTGGGACTACATGGATGGTCTTTCCGAATTGCCAGAGGAGTATCAGAGGAAGTTCAAGACTGCCATTATTGAAGGCAAGATTGCGGATGAGGATTGGAAAGGTGTATGTTTTATTGACTATGCACTTTTTGGCGCATCCAAAAGCTGATATGATCAGGATCCTGAATACAATAAGCTGGGCCAGAAAGGAACCCAAGGAAGAAAGCAGAAGGTGAAAGAATCTCCTGAAGAAGACGAGGACACAGTAAGCACAAAAGCTTGAAATTGCAAAATATCGTACTGATAGTCACAGAATGGCGAGCCTGCTCCTACTCCTGCTCCCAAGAAGCGAGGCCGTGGCAAGAAAGTTGAGGATGACGATGATGAAGAGGAAACCAAGCCAGTAACCAAGCGTGCCAGAAAGACTAAAAAAGAGGACGAGGAGCCAATTGTCCCAGCAGCCAAGAAGGGGAGAGCTAAAAAGGCTGCGAAGAAAGAGGAGCCAGAAGATGATGTCAAAGAAGAAGCATCTGAGGCAGAGAGTAAGCGGGTCAAGAAGCCCAGAGCTAGAAAGAACACCAAGAAGGAAGAATCCGAGGACGAGAGCGCCATGAAGCAGGAAGACGAATCTCCAGTCGCTGCTAAACCCGCGAAGAAACCTCGTGCCAAGAAAGTCGTCAAGCAGGAGGCCGATGAAGATGCTGCCACCTCAGAAGCTGACGTAAAACCAGCCAAAAAGGCTCGCGGCAAAAAGGCGGCGAAGCAAGAAATCAAAGAAGATTCGCAATCCATCAAAGATGAAGCTGACGAAGTTGACTTGGATACCAAGCCAGTTAACAAGGCCCGCGGCAAGAAAAAAAAGGAGGCTGTGAAGGAGGAAGAGGAAGAGAAGTCTGATGCAAATCCAGTCGAACCCATCCGCTCATCACGCGCCATGCGAGCTGCCAAGAGAGAGGGAGCCGAGTCTGCGCAGACCAAGTCGGAGCCGGCTGAAGAGGACACAGCGGACGTCAAGCCTCCCAAGAAGAAGCGTGGCGGAAAAGCCGCGAAGAAGGAGCAGAAGGTCCAGTCAAGCGCGGTCAAAGGCGAGGAAGACGACGCACCACCAGGAAACGGCATGAAGTCAGAGCCAAATGATGAGGTTGAGATGGATGCGAAGCCACAGTCGAAGCGCAAGGGTAGTCTCGGCGTCGCTCGGCCTCCGGAGGCGTCGAAGGCGAGGAAGACTGCCGAGCCAGGAGCTTTCATCCCAGGAGTCGACAATGATTTCTTGTTTCAGAATTTCCAGTCGATGATTCGGCGGGGTGAGGCGCAGGACGGTGACTGGGATGGTTATCTGGACGATATGAGGGAGCAGTACAAGTAGAGATGACGCTTGTTCAGGTAAGCTTGTGCAATTCGAAGTAAATGGGGCTGGCTTCCTAACATCGACCACAGAACTCTAGTCTCGTTTCCTGCGTTGTATTATATTATCAGATTCGCCGGACTCCGCGATTTCATCCACGATCCGGTTTCACCCCGACCTCAATCTTCTCCCTGTACTTTTATCATCGGCGTCCTGTTATTCGGAATCTTCATATCCAGTCGATCACGCTACATGCGCCTCATAACTAGCATTCCACCGTCTTGATTCCGCACTATACCATACCCGCCTCGTTCCGTGATTCGCAAAAGCGCTTGCAATCACAGAACGAGTCCAGAACACGTACGTGTGGCATTTCGAAGCTTCAAAAAAATCTCAGCTACCTATCTAGCTCGCTGGACAACGGTTTTGGAGTATATCATATCATGTTTAGGGCTTGAGCTTAGCCTTAGTTTAGTTAGTTAGATGACACAAGAGAGCTCTTGGGAAATTGTGCAAAATGAGCAAGCAGTCAACCAAGACAGACCAGACCAGACCAGACCAGACCACATCGTAAAGACGCACAACCAACCACCTCTAAATATCCCCAGTCCCTGACCCGCCGGAGCTTCTCATGTAAATCTCAGTCTAGTTCTGTTCCGATTCGCAGAACGCAATGTGACATGACGAGCCCCTGGCTCTGCCATAATCTCAAGGTCGGGCCGGCTGCCATATGTGGATATACGTACGGGACAGAGGAGCAAAAGCCGCAGGTAAGGAGGCCGCGCTATGCAGGCCTTGCGGTCGCGCGGGGTCGACGGGATGGAGAGGAGGGAATTGCCCAGCCGCGATTTTAAGCGCACCTGAATTCAGCCTCACAAACCAAAAGTGATGATGGATCTATCTGCGCCATCGATCCAACTAGCGACGCGACGTCGAATTGAATTATAGATGACCTTAAGATTTGGCTCGTTGAACGTCAACAGTCTTCTAACACTTTTAAATGTATATTACATTTTTCTTCTAAGCTCAATTTCGATCGCGAGCGGCCCTTTTGAGTCTATCTCCCTCTACGCGTTCTAATCAACCAACGACGAGTCGACGACGTATACCTTCGATTCCTCCACTTTAACGCCCTGGCCGGGAAAGCTCGCAAAGATCTCGCAAAGTCCAATGTGGCAGCGCTATCCAACCTTCACCTTACCAGTCTCTCTCTAAACAGTGCATTCATCCTGTTCAGCCTCGTCTTCCGATCTCAGTCCCTCCTCTCCTAACCCACTCCATCCTCTCCATTCCAGCCTTTAGCTGCCAATACATCCCCGAGACGAGCGGACGTCCGAGGCACACAACAGAACACTAAACGGGAAATCGACCTTGAGAACAGCAGGAGAGGACCTGTCCGCGCTAGGACTAACTGGATATCTATTCGATGTCGTCTGGATCACGGGATGATGGCGATGGTGGTGGAGACGGGGAATGGATGGTTGGTATCTTGGAAGGAAGGTTAGCACGAGATATGCGAACAGGAGATACGGAATCGGCTAGGACAGGATCATTTCATCGTCTTCGTGCTCTTTGTTTTATTCTGATGCCTGTCTATTGGTTGGCATGCTCGGAGGATTTTGATGCTTGAGCAGGACGGAGAGAGCGTCTTCTCCTGGCGTCGACGCCATAGCTGAGGATCCCTCCCTTCCTCCGCCCGCACGCCACCCGCTCAATCAATCCCCACAACATGCGCCTCCACCTCGTGTCCCTCGCCCCACCCCCTCTCCCCCCTCCAC